>Ga0228710_1003315_pt1 | contig 25666 bp, 24 predicted proteins | sample MedpolnodulmetaG_FD_177995 | JGI IMG/M metagenome (GOLD analysis project Ga0228710, IMG submission 177995) | Root nodule microbial communities from Medicago polymorpha collected in Santa Monica, California, United States - pink nodules | ecosystem: Host-associated > Plants > Roots > Nodule...
ACTATGATGATTAAAAGTTATTTACATTAATATACCCAACCTGTGTTTTATAAAATAGCAGGGATGTATCAACTTCATTAATTTTTTTAGGAACTTAATTTCTTAATTAATTTTCTTATGAAAGCTACGATTCTCAATGTTAATGGGAGCAGTTTTGATAGTTCCGGCCGCTCAGGTTTTAGAGGTGTTTTCCACGATTCGGACGGTACATGGCTTTGTGGATTCTCAAGATTTATTGGCATTTCGAACAACTTGCATGTAAAACTTCTTGCGATCATGCATGGTTTGAAGTTGTTATGAGATAAAGGGCAGTGGAATCTGATTTGTTACTCAGATTCCTTGCATGCTATATAATTAATTCAAGCTCCTCTCAATTCTTGGCATGTTTATGCAACTATCATTAGAAATATCAACGATCTCCTTAATCTTCCTTGAAAAGTGTTTCTTACCCACATCCTTCGAGAGGTAAATGAGTGTGCAAATCTTTTAGGTAAGCATGGTGCCAATCATGATTCTTCTTGGTGCAGCTTGGAGAACCCCCTCCCGGGCTTGAAAGATTTACTTCTCGCTGATGCGTCTAGAGTGCAGTTCTTAAGGCAATAGTCTAGTTTCTTTTTTGTTTTCTTTTTTCTTTGTTATCTCTATGTACCCAAAAATATATTATACTTTAGATGTAAGGCCTATGCGCCCCGAGCATGGTGACTTGCGAAGAAAGTCGCAATTTTGTGACATTTTTACCCTTTAAGCACGCGTTTTTAGCCCAACTTCAGGTGAAAACTTTTTCTATAAATATTGCATTCCTCAGTCATAATTTCTCGTTCAGAACTGGAGTATTTCAAGAGGAAGGCGGATTCTAGGAGCTTTCAGGAGGAGTTTCTCTCTTCTCTCAGAGTTTTTAGGGTAAGTTTTATTTCTTTTGTAATTAGTCATTTAATTACCATGAGTAACTAAATATTTTTAGGCTAGGGTTCTAAGATGAACCCCTGTTTGTTTTGTTGGATAATTCTTTAATTTAATGTCGTTTATTTACTTATTTTCTGTTTTCTATTTAGTTTTATTAGGTTAGGTTTATTTCCTTTGTAGTGCAACCCTAGTTTAAAGCACTTAGGTAGTGACATGTCCTAATATTGATATTTATATCTTGATATTTATATATGTCCATCTAGGAAGTAATTATTTAGTAACTAGGCGAAAGATACTGAAAGCGAGTTGACCCTAGTAGTAAGTACTTAGGAGGTGACATTGTTAATATTGAGTAAAATCAGCTGAACCTATGATGTAACTAGTTATTAGTTAAGGAAACAAGTAACAACATGATTTAAATCAAACCTAGTAGAACCATTCTCCTCGACCCTTGGTAAGGTAGGCGCTGATAAGGCTACCCATTGTAGAACTACTGAGACGGGGTGTGTGTTATGAAATTCCTAAGATTCATGGATCGGAAAACCCTTTAGGAACACTGGCCACCATACCTTTGGAAATTTAGGAATGCCAATTTAAGTCTATGTTTCAATTACTTTTGAGGGAGTAAGACCTCGCACGTAAGGATCACCGTGTGACCAGTAGGTGCAACTCAACATTGGAGAGATATACCAAAATCAACTGAGAGAGTAAGGTCCTACACATAAGGATCACTGTGCGATTAAGAGGTGCAACTTGACGACTTGCCGACTTGCATGATTTCTTCATGAATTACATCAAAACACCCTAGAATTGCTATGTTTCGGGAAGAATAGAATTAAAGACTCAAATATAGAAAACATTACAAATGTCTTAAAATCATAAACAATTGACCTAATACTCCTATATTCTGCTTATAAAACCTAATGAAAAACATGCTAAGAATAACGTAAGATGACATGTCATCACCCTTAAACTTGTTATTGTTGAACCATGGCTAAATTAACCCCTACAAAGGTCCCCATAATGTTTAAGACAAGACTGACACTCCTATATTCACGTTGACATTTCTCTTGTGTGATCTTGATGTAAAGTGATCACCTTTAACATAAGGTTTAGGCATTTGACTCACTGAAAGGTCGATCATATTGGAGAGAGCCTTTGTAAAACTCTTCCATGGTTGGGAAGGAGACATGTGTTGTTCATGTCATGGGTATGAAATTTTTCCAAAGAAACTCCATTAAATGATAATCAACGACGACATGATCACTGCTATGCACAACAAGAGTTTCAAAACCATAACCAAGCGAACCTTTATATTTCAAAAATATAAAAAACTGTGTGAATGAACCTTCAAGAGAGATAATATCACTAAGATATCAATATTTATTTATTTTTTAAGAAAGATATCACTTATTTTATGTTCAAATGTCATGATTATATAAAATATAATTCATGTATCTCCATTTGGGTCCCATGAACACCTTGACGGGATGAGGGACAGGGCTTTAAATTGAAAAGCACTTTTGAACTGTGAAATAGCAGAATCAAATTGGATAAAAGCTTGGAAACAGCTTAGAAATAAGTCAGTGTAAAATGCATACGCGCGCGCGTGTAAAAACTGACATGGTTTGAATAATGTGTTGTTGTATGCACTCGTGAGTGAGAATGAATGCATCTATCACCTGACGGGACAGTTATCAAGCAACTCAAAAAAGTGTATCCACACACGCCATTACCATTCTTATAAACATTCTTAATTTCTTATCTCTCTATTATTAAGCTCAATTCATATTTTTTTGTGTGACAATTATTAAGCTCAATCCATCCACACAAAGATTGTAGATTTATCAATCATTGCCCGTTAAAATAATAACTTTTTATAAACTTTGTCTTTTTTTGTTAAATAAAATATGTATTTTTAATTTTTTTTAGAGGCAATGCATTATAATAGTCGGATGTCGAGGTTCGAACTTCATATATTTCATTTATTCATTTTTAATAGCTGAATTTTAATCATTAAATTACTTAACAAAAATATATATTTTATGATCCAAAAAAAAAATGTCTTAATACATTCATGAAATAGAATGATAAAAGAGGAGTCTGGTTTATGATCCTTAAAAAACAATATATCATAATACATTCAAGTTCAACAGGTGTTGGTTTCAATCCTCACCCACTAATATTCTAACAATTATTAACAACAAAGTTTGGCTATTAAAAAAATGCAGAATGGGAAATGTCTCTTCAAGGCAACTCAACTCATATGATACCATGATGAAGGGACACTTTAATATACTAATAGGAATTCGAGGATTGAGTTCAAACATAGCCATAAGATTAAATAAATATTAACCTAAATATTTATCGTTAGAAAATAAATATTGAAGCCAGGCTAAAATTCACAATATTCATTTTCTCTACAATTTGTGTATATGAGGTTTGTATTATGCTGTGATTTTTTAATTTAAGTCAACTTTGCAAAGTTGGGTTCATAAAGAGACAAAACGGATTATATATGTAATGATTAAAATATGTTTTGATGAGCATATCTCAGTTTATAAAAATATTGTATTATATATAAGGATCGATGTTCGAACTTCGAATTCTTCATTTATTCACTTTATAAATGTGAATATTTAATCAATAAACTACTTGAATAAAATAAAAAAATACAAATACTAAAAAAAGAAATTAATATAGTTGCATGAATCAAATAGATATATAACTTGGGGTTAAATATGTTTTTAGTCCTACAAAATTATGAGTTTTTAAGTTTAGTCCCTATAAAATTTTAATTGTAATTTTAGTCCTTCAAAACATTGTAGTTTGTAAGAATAATTCCAATTTTAAAAACGTTTTATAAAAATTGAATACTTTTAGTCCTCCAAAATAATTCTATAAAATGAAAATAGGAAGTAAAAATGAATAAAATTTTTGTAACGACTAAATTTAAAAGGTTGTAATTTTATTTGGATTAAAAACATATTTAATCCTATAAATTAACCAAGAATAAGAATTGTGGGTTAATTAAATATATAAAAAGAATATTTGGTCTAATATTTCGATGGAAAAGAGACACCTATTAGTACCAAAAAATAAAAGGAGCACCTATAAATGTCCACACGTGGACCAGCGAAATCGTGCGTCGAGAGGAAATGAGTTTCGTTGCTTGTCGCTATTAGATATCCCAAACCCGTACACTGGATTCCAAATTCCATTAGCTGTTTTTTTGCAACCGGCTATTTCCTGTCAGTTGTAGCGGTTACATACACCAGTCAGTTGTCATGAAGGAACCCCAAATGGTTGTGTCATTTTAATTTGTGAATGTGTGTTAGGTCTAAGTGTGAGAGTTTAATTTCACGTTGTATGCACTTGGATGACATTATGGTTGGTGATATCGGCCAACCATAATGTCACAAATGTAAAAAATGATAATAAAATCTTGTGAAAGAGAGAGAAGAAAGACATTTGTGACATTGTGGTTGACCAATGTCACCAACCACAATTTCACCCAAGTACTACCCGTATACGAGGGTGTCGACTAGGGTGCATGATCCTAATAGGTCTTTCACCGTATGAGACCATAAAAGAGATCAGTTTTTTTTTTTTATAACTAAAATGATCTCTAAGAGGGATAATAATATTTTAATTAGTAGGAAATTTCAAAATTGATCTTGTATTTAAATCAAAGGTTAAATATGTTTTGGTCTTTATAAATATACCAAATTTTTATTTTAGTCACTCTAAAATTTTTGTTAGACTTTTAATCCTTCAAAAACAAATATCAGTATTTTTGGTTAGTTCATTTCTAACCTTCATATTTTTTTTAGGGTTAAATGAGTTTTTGATTCCTATAAATATAGTCAATTTTATTTTTAGTCTTCATAAAAAAAAGTGACATGTTTTAGTCGCTACAAAAAATTTCAGCACGTAGTTTTAGTTTATGTTAAATTAAAATTTGTTTAACTATACTTAAACTATTAAATTTTTGAATAATTTTTTACAGACTTGTTTAAAACATTATAAAAGTATACACCGCACGCCTTTCAAAAAAATATACACAGCAAAAAATTGCCTTATAAATTGATTTCTAGGTCCAGGTTTGTATTAGTTTTATCTTAAAATTTTGGCGTTTAAAAAATTCATATTTAATTCATTATATGTTAAAATAATTACTTTTTTTATAAAAGAGTTTCTTATAATATTTTTAAGATGGCTGTAAAAAAAATCATTCAAAACCTGTCAATTTTTTTTGTAAGGACTAAAAACGAAATTTGCTATATTTATAGGACTAAAAACTGATTTAACCCTATTTTTTAATAAAATTTTCCAAAAATGAGTAGAATATTTCTCCAAAAAAATTAGAATGTTTTAACAAAAAATGAATTAAATATTATTTTTTTATGTTTTTGGTTTTTAAAGAATTCATAATTAATTCGTGTTTGTTTTAAATAATAATAATAATTTGGGAGAGATTATAGTATTCTACAAATTAAAGGAAAATTTCATTAAAAAATATGAAGGTTGTACATGAATTGACTAAAAAGTATGGACCAAAAGTAGTGATGAAATTTTTATGAGGGATTAAAAGACTAACAACATTTTTAAGGGAACTAAAATAAATGGTTGGTATATTTATAAGGACCAAAACATATTTAACCTTTCATTTAATTACAACGTCAATTTTGGAATTTCCTATTAAATTAATTAAAATATTGGTATCCCACTTAAAGGCCATTTTAGTTATAAAAAAAAGAAAGAAAGGTTTTTTTATGGTCTCCTACGGTGAGAGACCTCTTAGGGTCATGTACCCTATAACACCCTAAACCCTTACGGTGATAATCACACAAATAATATTAATTATACAGGGATCTAGATGTCACTTCTTCGAATAAATCACCAAACATGCATAAATAATTTTCTCAGACATCGCAGCGGAATAAAACATCATTACATCGACCTTCAAATAAGTCATCTCAATAGACATCCAAAAATAAAGTATGTCTCCAAATAGCCATGTCATCATACTACGAGTATCATCACCATACATAGTATCAAAATATTCAACATACATAATAAAACAATCCTCAAGACCGACCCCTATCAGAGTCCTAAGTCTACGACACTGAAAGCAGTAAAACGAGGTAGCATCCAAGCAAACAATCCTCAAGATCGACCCCTAATCAGAGCCCTAAGTCTACGACACCAAAAGCAGTAAAACGAGGTAGCATCCAAGCTATCCTCAAGCAACTCACCAAGGCAAAGCAACTAGTCCTGCACGTCGTCTACCCATCCATAGAAATATGGTAGGCGATCAGCCGAACGACCACTAGGGGTTAGTTCACAATTCACAATAAGCATAATCAAACATAAGCATTCAAGGATTCATGCATAGCAAATATACATACTCAACATTCCTAGAATACTAACTCCACATGAATATTATCCCTCATTCCATACACATCAAGTATATTCAATCTCTAATCAAGTCATCAACAAAATACATCACTAAACAACATCGATCAATATAAGAATTTCTTACCTCATTCTCTATTCAACTTAATCATAAAACTATACCAACTTATCATTTAAGAGGTATAAGCATACATGCAACTTTATTCATTTTACATAAAGCACATACTTTTCCCAATGCATACAATTCATCTAATTAATTTTGATCATATAAATCACATAAACTCTTGCCTAATCAACTCAACAAATACAATTCATCATTTCAAAGTGTAGGTAAAGAAATCATCATTACCAAAGGAATCACCAAATCATATATATATATATATATATATATATATATATATATATATAACTCTCACCTTATTACTATTACCAAAATAATTATCATCAAATAGATTCATCAAGTGTATGAGAACAAGCAAGTAAGACATACAATTAGAGCCTGGTTCAAATATTCACAATCATCAACAAAAATCCACCAATGCACATATACACCAATCCACATAATCACAACATTCACTAAATTTCACTAACGCACAAATTCACCAAGTCACATATTCAATTATGACACGACTCACCAAATATTCAAATGCATGCAATGTTCTAGACTCTTCTAGATGCATGTGGTACCATTGGATTCCTAAGATAATTTTACCATTAATGAATTCACCGACATAATAATCAACCCGCATTTATGTCCTGCATAAGCTATGTATCAACCTGCATTTTACATACTTCAAATCAACTCACATGACTATGAATGCATGAACTTTAAGTAAGGACTCGGCAGTGCATAATTCAACATCACATACATAACATAATAATCAACCCGCACTAATGTTATTCACCAACAATTGCATTATCAAATACTTACATCCATACAGTCAACAAGTCATCATCAAGATCAACCCCAAAACAAAATCATGTTTATCACCAAACATTCATCAACAAGTCATCACCAAAAGAATCAACATCATAATCATCAACAACATTTAACCCCTCAAAGAAACGATAAAGTTTCAAATTCACATTTCACATAAAGACGAACATCTAGCCACATTATGACATTCATCAATTTAAACACTCAATCCTTAACAATTCAATCACATTCAATCATACTAACATGAATTCAAAGTCTCCTACAAGTTATCCGACTATAAAGTATTAATTCAACACAGTTCGTCTAAGTTTATGAAAACTAGCGTTTTTCAATCATTTTTCCAAAATTAAAGTAAACAAGTTCAAATGCCTCAACCGAGTATACACACAATTCACATATGAAAGCAGTAACATATACATATACGTTTCATAGGCCAACTCTGATAAAATCTAAAATTCACCTAAGTTTGTCTCATTTTGCCATTTTTCAAAAGAAATCAAATTTTCAAAGCAAAACCAAGTTAAGCCTAATGAACACCCAAAACATTTCTATAAATCATAATTATAGGAGACAACCCTAGTCCTATCCTTTTTCATTGAGATAAAGAGTTCTCGGAAAATTCATGTTCTTGAACCATTTTAAAAAAGTTAAGATATGATTCACAAAACCAAGTTCAATCTATGTCAATTGATGTTTCCAAAGGTTTAGAAGGTTTAAATACAATTAATTACATCAAAAGAATCAGCTGGAACGGTTCGGATCGATCCCCTAAAGCCCGGAACACTCAAAAGATGGGGTCTTGTTCCTGGGAAACTCGCTAAAGCGAAATTTCTCCAGAACAGTTCCCCTGTTCTGGTTGTTCTCTTATGGGAACACACAATTTTTCACTCAAAATCCCCAATTTTGATCCCCTTAACCCCAAATTTGACCCCATCACTTACACACTCGTTTACAAACATAAAAAGGCATTCAAAAAAACAACAAAGATCTAATCATAACATCAATTCAACTCAAATTCATCATCTAGTTCATTTTTCACCAAAACCACTATTTTCTCATTTTTCATTCAAACTTCACAAACAACAACACCAATTCAAATCACATCAACATACAAACATAAACAAACATTAATGAAGTGAATTTGAACATGTTTCAACATCAATCAACCACCAATTCATGATTCACACTCAATTAATCAAAATTTATCAAAGTAACTCAACAACAACAACAACAACAACAACAACAACAACCATGGAGTTTAAGCTCTTAACACAACAATTTCATGAAGTTTATCATACCCACAATTTCATATGAAAAAGGAGCACAAATTTTATCATTCAAAACCACAAAATATCACAATTATCACAAAAGCACTTAAATCCATAATTGAAAACTAAGAGATTATGATTAATTGATGAAGAGGAACCATCCCCCTTAACTTTAGTTCTTCAAGATTCCAAACCCTAACTTCAATTTACCTGCTAGCCACCAATCCAAAGCTCTCTCTCTTAAGCTCCTCTTTTCTCCTCTAGATCTCCTTTCTCTCTCTATCCCTATCTCAAAATGTTTTTGTGAAATGTGTGAATGACCTAATTTTCTCACAAGTGTAGTATTATATACTATCCACATGATTAGGCTTAGTCTCTAATTGTCTTGATGGGATCAACATTTCTTACCAAATATTCATCAAAGTTACGACACACTTAAACCGTCAAAGTAATGAATAATTAACGTTTCTAAATAATTACCCCCAACTCCTTAGTAACTTAGTAAAAATAATTACCCCCACTTAAAACACCAAAAATAATTATCCATATAAAATGATTATTTTACCCTTGTTCACCAAATGACCAAAATACCATTGAGTCTAAAATGACTAAAATACCCTTCTAAGTCAAAATACACAAATCCCGGATAAAATACATACAAAGGCAATTAATTAGACACAACCACATACAAACACACGTAATAATTAAATAAAATAATTCAAGCGAAAATCGGGTTGTTACATAGCCTAGACATCACCTGCACCTGTATATGAATGGATAATATGTTGGATATACACAGCCACATATCCAGTGTGGGGGCAGTGAGATCACTTGACCCCACTTGCTTATTATATTTTTCAACAAATATTTAGATATTGATGTAATTTGACCTCACTTATCATATGACATTATTGTCTTCACATAATTCATTCATAACATTATAACAGACTATAAAACTAATAATGATGTTGAGAGCGTCCTTAGAGTATTGATTTAGAAACAAAAAGATACAACTTTGTATAAAAAAGTGTTGTTATTATTACATTGATAAAAATAACAACTTGTATTTTTAAGATAAAGTTTTCTTGTATGGAATTCGTAATCGATGCTCTTAGATCATTCGTTAGCAACATCTTAAAACTACCATTATACTCGAAACTACTACTTATATTTGTTGTGAAAGGACTTATGATTGATGTTGGTGGCTAAAAAAAAATTAATTAGTATTATATTTTTTAATATGCTAGAAATGGAAAAATATTTAAAAAAATATCAACATTTGAGAGAAATTATAAACAATACTTTTATGAATATTTATCGCTTACGCGTTTATAAATTTTCATGATATAACCTCGAACCCACTTATTAAAATTTCTGGATCCGTCCCTAAATATACATGAGAGATGATTTGATGTCTTTCGTTTTTGTGGTCCTAAAATATTGGCATGTTCAATATATCATTCATTCAATTAACCCGAAAAGAGAATTTTCTCTTATATTTACAACCGAAGAGAGTAATTTATTTGCATATTTATATATTCAAAGAATATTATATAATGATTTACTATGTATTTAGAGATCAAAATAATACTCCTTCCGTCACTTTTTATAAAAATATTTCACCAAAATCACGAGTATTAAAAAAATTTGTTTGTGTAATAAAGTTGTCTCAATTGTATATTTTAAAAAAAGAATATTAAATTTATCTAAAAATTTATTGGGTCATGCTAGGAAGTTAAAAATGAAATTAAAATACAAAATTAATGTTGAAAAGATAACTTTAAAAAATTTAAGGTATTAATCACACAATTTCAAAGAAAAAAAAATCTAATATAAGTAATTGATTTTTTGATTTGTGCCCTTAAAGCACAATATAACATTTTTCAAATTTATATATCATTATCTAACAGAGATTGTTTTGTCTCCTTTTCGTTTTTTCTGCCATCTTTACTTTTTGATGTAACTTAATACTTTTTCTAATTCTTTTTTGGTACTCCTTGTGCTATAAAGAACTGGTGGTTAAATCAATATAATCCATTTTAACTTCTTCAAAAAAAAAAAAACTTTTTTATAAATAATTTTATAATTAAGGACGAAGAGCGTAGTTGATTCAATATTATTTGTCGTTGCACACGTAGGCCATGCCACAATACCGTGGTTCTTAAACTTAGGATCCTTGTTTGTTGTGCCTAGCACAAGCCAATTAAAGAAATGAATGAGAGCACTAAAAACTTAAGAAAAATTTGTGTATCGATTTCTCCTTCTTTCATTTATTTTGTGTTATGTTATTATTGTGAATGACGTCAATGTAGGAGATGATAGAAATGTCAAATGAAACAAATTAACTCGTAATAAATTCATATGCTTTTCGTTGTTCATGCCTGCCTTGGTCCCTGTACACACACCTCTTTCACGAATTCACAAAATTTTAAAAAATTGATTAATTAAATTTGTGATGGTAATTATTTGTTATTTTGTCTATTTATCCAAAGAAAAAATACATTTGATTGCTAACTTAATTACATAAAAAAATATGCGGTGATTGAAATAATTAAAACTAGGGTCTTGCTAACTATTGCCCTCAGGGCAATGGTTAAAGAAACTAGAAGTAGTAATTTTACATTGAAAATTACAACTTTTTGACTTCTAATAAGTTGAATTCAAAACTTTTCACCATTTTTCAACAAATTATTTCTATTTATGTTCCCTTAACGAATGCCCTAGCCCCTAAGGGCACTATTTAGCATATCTCTTAAAACTAATAAAAGAACATTTACATATAATTTGTTTCCGGATTCAAAATATTTAAAGAATATTATATACTGATTTACTATATATTTAGAGATTAAAACGATAGTTAATTCAACATTGTTTGCCATTGCACACGTAGACCATGCTACAATACCGTGGTTCTCAAACTCAGGATCCTTGTTTGTTGTGCCTAACATAAGCCAATTAAAGAAATGAGTGAGATCCATTAAAATCTAAAGAAAAATTTGCGTATCAATTTCTCTTTCTGTAATTTATTTTGTGTTATATTATTGTTGTGAATGACGTCAATGTAGGAGATGACATAAATGTCAAATGAAACAAATTAACTTATAATAAATGCATATGCTCTTCACACGATTTTTTTTATGTTATGTTATTATTGTGAACGACGTCAATGTTAGATCGAACACCATATTTGAACTCTAGTCCATCCATTTGTGATTGTGAGTTTCAATAATTATTAGTTATTTTGTTATTCATCCGATGAAAAAAAATACATTTGATTGCCAATTAACTATATAAAAAAATATACAGTGATTGTATTAATTAAAACTAATAAAAAACACTTACATATAATATGTTTAGAGATTCAATCTTTTCAAAGAATATTATATATAGATTTACTATATATTCAAAGATCAAAATGATAGTATTCAACATTGTTTGTCGTTGCACACGTAGACCATGCCACAATACTGTGGTTCTCAAACTTAGGATTCTTGTTTGTTGTTCCAAAAACAAGCCAATTAAATAAATGAATGAGAGCCATTAAAAACTGAAGGAATATTTGTGTATCAATTTCTCTTTCTTTCATTTATTGTGTATTATGTTATTATTATGAATGAAGTCAATGTAGGAGATGACAGAAATGTCAAATGAAACAAATTAACTCCTAATAATTTCATATGTTCTTCGCAGCTATTGTATTCCTTGTTCCCTGTACACACACCTCTTTAACGAATACACAAAAGTTAAGAAAATTTATTAATTAAATTTGTGACGGTTAGTATTGGATAAAACATGTCCAAATCCCATGTCAACCGATAAAATATCAAAATTGTTAGATCTAACACCGGATTGGAACTCTAGTCCATCCATTTATGATTGTGAGTTTCAATAATGATTTGTTATTTTGTCTATTTATCCAAAGAAAAAAATACATTTGATTGCTAATTTAACTACATAGAAAAATATTCAATGATTGAAATAATTAAAACTAACAAAAAAAAAGACTTACATATAATTTGTTTGAAGATTCAATATTTTCAAAGAATATTATATACTTGTTTACTATATATTTAGAAATCAAAATGACAGTTGATTCAACATTTTTTGTCGTTGCACACGTAGGCCATGTCGTAATACTATGATTCTCAAACTTAGGATTCTTGTTTGTTGTGCCTAACACAAGCCAATTAAAAAATTGAATGAGAGTCATTAAAAGTTGAAGAAAATTTAGTGTATCAATTTCTCTTTCTTTTATTTACTTTGTGTCATGTTATTATTGTCAAATAAGACAAATTAACTCGTAATAAATTCATATGCTCTTGGTAGTTACTTGTTCCCTGTTTACATGCCTCTTTCACGAATTGACAAAATTTAAGAAAATTGATTAATTAAATTTGTGACGGATAATATAGGAAAAAACATGTCCAAACCCATGTCAATCGATAAAATATCGAAATTGTTAATGAAACACCGTGATCGGATTCGAACTCTAGCATATCTATTGGTGAGTTTCAGTAGTTATTTGTTATTTTGTCTATTTATCCAAAAAAAAATTATTGTGAAAACTCATAAACCCATATAGAAAAATAGAACTTTTGATAAAAGTTTACAAAGAAAAATATCTCTCGTCTTAAAATTGAACTGACATTATTTTTTTACTTTCTCTCTCTATCTTTCTATTGCTTTGGTTTTTGTGCTAATACCTAATTTTCTTTGTAAATCTATGATTGTTCCATAAGTTGTCAATCAAATGGTTGTTCAAATAACACAACTCATATTACTCCCTTCGTTCCTATATATAAGTTCTTTTTGCTTTTTTACATAATTCTTAAGAAATTTATTTGTGCAAAAAATGTGCCTATTTTGTTTGTTAATATTACCAAATTTTCTTTTGTTTGTATGGGTATTAAATTTGGATTTTCATATTTCAAGATAATTTAGTAGTATTGATTAGGGGTATGTTTAGAAAAAAATAAAATAAATACATCTAGTAATTTGAAAAGGTATTTATATTTTGGGACAAATTTTTAGTCAAATGAGTGTTTATATAGAGGGACGGAGGGAGTAAAATTCTAATATGGTCTCACAATTTATCGATCAAACCACCCACCATTTATATATACACACGCATCAAGCCCAATAGTGTTGGGCGTGGAAGGATGTATCGGGAAAAACAAGGTCCCAAATAGAAAATACTTTATTCGTTCATAAATACATGTGTCAATGCACAAATTTGATCATTAATACCATTTTTTGTTATCTATGATAAAAAAAAGTTACAAAAATTTGATATTTTAAAAATATTCTTTCAGATGAATTTAACATCTTATATATTAACATTTGTATTTATATACTTTCTCCAGTCTCTATTATAAGATAAAGTTAACTTCTTAGGTTCATTTTTTTTAGGGAATTCTTAGGTTCATTTAATAAATATATTATTTATCGAATGAACCTAAAAAGTGATATTTATCTTATACTAGAGACGAGAGTAGTATTAGTAAAAAAATAAAATCAAAATTATGTGAATAATACACATTGTCAAGTTGCGGGTATATATTAGTTATTTTTGGACGGAGAAGTAATAGCTTCACTTTGAAGGTGAGAAAAACACAATAAACGGGAGGTCTGAATTGTGTTGGTCTCTTTTTCTTTCAAGATCTCTTTTATGTGATAATGTAAATGAAGAACGTAAAGAGATAAGAGGGAAGATGTTCAACCAAAGTGGGTTTTAGAACAATGCCTTTAAGATTTTGATGATAAGAATGTAGGAAAGAACAATTGGGTAATCTAATGTGTGTTCAAGTGTGTAGGACCATAAAATTAAATTCCGACTCTTAAATCAACTCGTCCGTGATTCGGTATTTAGTTAAGTTGTATTTAGTTAACAATGTAGTTTCCACATTGTTAATCTCATATCATTTGTACTTTATGCACGAATTCAAATAGTCATACATTTTCAAAGGGGGTTTTTAAAACCAAATTTTTCGCAAATGATTTTAATCTGAAAAACGTATTCACCCCCTATATTTTTCTCTTGTTACTATCCTATCAGCCAACAATTGAGACTAATAAGGCCTCCTCCATCTTCCTATTGCTTACCGGTGTTTTCGGCAAACTACAGGCTAGTTCTGATTATTACAAGCGAGACCGAACTAGAAATCTCAGGACATGTTGTGCAAAGGTTTTTGATTGAAAACGGTCTGAAAAATGCCATGAAATGCACTCAGGTTACTTAGAGAGCATGACAAGTTTTAGAATAAAAAAGGCACTGTCTATCGACAGGTTTGAGATTGCAAGTAAAAGCAAGATAAAATTAAAGGAAAGGGTAACAGTTTAAACACATAAACTTAAAGGAAATGTAAAATGCATTGCATTAAAAGTAAAGTGGTCTACAAATCAGTTTACATACATTCTGTAAAACTCGTTCCCCTAGACGCCGATAGTTTGAGTGTTGAAGAATTTCTATAAATGATTTGCGACCCATTTTCCGACTTGGAAACTCTTATTCATGCCTAAAGAAAATAACTGGCAAAAACCTAATCCCACGATCAGCACTACCTCCATCTTGTACAACTGCTTCCCTCACATTCCCACTAAAGGAAACTGCCTTTGAGCTTGAAATCGTGCCTTTCCCGCCTTGACTGCTTGGCTTCGACGCAATCATGCTTCCAACCTTGCTCTGTCGAACTTCTAACTATGCGCGCTAGGCTTGCCATCTTGTCGAAATCCTCAAATTAGAATGAGAAGGTCTTTGAGTCCTGCAAAGTTAAAAGTCAACTAAATGTTGACCATATTAAACGAGCCTGTCAAAATTACTGGCTAACAAGATGCCCCCCAAAAATGTCATTTTCGACGAAACATCGTCAGGAGAGGAGAAGATTGGAATTTTTGAAGACATTTTCCTCTTTCCAATATTCTGACGTCTGAGTCATCGTGACTTTTGGGCATAATCTATTTGTGTCTTCTTTTGGACTCCATTACTTCATGATTTTGTGGGCCAGTACTTCAGCAGTTTAAAAAAGGTTAATGGTACCTTCGGTCGCCATGCGTCCCAAATCTATCTGTCCTCAGTTTTTGCGAACTTTCCCACTTCTGCCATCATGGCGTCCCTCACTCATTAACTCGTCTTTCTCGGGACTCTTCAATTTCACTAACCCATGAACTTTTTTGACTTCTTGTCAGTTAATATTTTTAAAAAAAGCGAAAAGTTCCCACCTATTTCCTTTGTTTATAAAGCTTATCCGTGTAGTTACTTTCATTTCTTAACCCCCACTTCTTCAAACACTCTGCATCCTTTTAAGTTTAAATCCACCCTCAATGATGGATACCCTTCCAGGAGATGTATTGTTTGTAATCATCAAGAAAATAGCAGCATTTGGGGCTGAAGACCTTATCAAGTTTGAGACTGCTTTCCCTTTTTACCAGGATCTTAATCGTGACAAGGTAGTTCTCAGGGCCTTACCTCGTAGCTGCTTATGGTATCTCACTGATCATTCTCCTAGTGAAGGAAAGCGTAAGCTCATGCGTCATATATCTCACAGTGGGCATGGAATGTATGGTGTGGCATCAGCGGCGTAAATGCTCTAGCGAGATAATCCTGATGAGATAAAGCTCATTCTCAGAGAAGCATCTACTAATAGGTCTGGTAGTGCTAGGTACTTCGACCTTATACTGAAGGTGTTGGCTGAAGAGGGCTTTTCCATGGATGAAGTCCTTCTTGTCTTCAGGGACCTCTTCGAACGCAAACAACTTGCTTAATACAGACGAGCCTTGGCTAATATTGGTGTCATTCCTTTCTTCTGGGGACACTAATGGACAAGGTCTTTGGCTCCAAGCTTAAAGTATAGATCCACTTGCCCTTCTAAGGGGACTTGTAAGGGTCATGGGAGATGGCCTAACATCTTTTGGCCTCTTCCTGGGAAGACGAAGAATATTTGACAACGGACCTCTGCCTTCTATGTCGCCTCGATGTCAAAATTTCCTGGTTCCTCGTTCATTTCCGTTTCTTGGAAGATGCAAGGTTCTAGCTTTGCTTAGGGTTCCCATAATCTGCTGGCGTGTCGAATCATTGGTAGGCGTAGAACTATACTCAACATCTTGTATTCCAGCCCATTGGATGGCTTTTTGATTTAATCAAGAACAACTGCCATTTGCTTTCTACTTTTCTTTTAGCTTTTGTTATGCTTTACTTCGTGACATAACAATGTCCAATTTTGTAATGCTTGGGCAATGTTTTGTATTGTTCAGTTAATCCAAAGCCGAATATTCGTTTCTTGTCGAACTTTACATGTTTGTGCTATTTTTATTTTCACACGATAGGCTTATACTCTTCAGTATGTGCCTTTTATTTCGACATATTATCAAAAGAAACTCATTCCTTTGACAAATTGTAAATGGCAAAGATTTTCAATTTTCAGGATAATAAATATTTGCAACAAACGACTACTTGCAAATAAACGAAAATTTGTAACGAAATCCTTAATAGATATAACCCCTTGCTTACACTTCTTTTGGCTTCTACCCAAAACTTTGAATCTCAAGGCAACTAATGCCAAATTTTACCATTTGGTTTTTAATTAGGAATCATGCAAATTCCTTATTAATGATACTATCAAATTTATGGTCAATTGACCAAAGTTTCAACCTAAGCATTTCAATAGTATCTTTACTAATGGTCTCTTAACCATCTTTTGCTAACTGTCAGCCATTAAAGGCTTTCTTGATCTCATGCTCCGGCTAAACAACCGTGCTTTTGCTTAGATGTGATGATCATCCTCATCCTTCACTAAGACTAGGGAATGCATATTCTCCACATTAGGCTTTGTGTCGAGAGTCTCCCTTTCCCACATGAAACCATGAGTTGGATAGACTCTTACAGAACTTGCATCTGCTTGATTAGTGCCAACAGATTTTGCATATAAACATGGAGCAATATTTGCTAGACTTTTGTCGAAATTTTTTCTTGTAATCTGATTCACTTCAGCAAGAAAATAGCTTTGGTCAACCTCAATGTTTTCAACTGTACCATCATATCTCCAAATTGAAATTCTTTGATGCATGGATGAGGGAAAAACACCTATCCCATGAATCCATTCTCTTCCTAACAACTAGTTGAAGTTAGCTTTCGATGGGACTACCATGAACAAAGTTGGTTTGACCACAGTTCCCGCCTTTAGACTCACTTGGAGAGCACCAAGGTAATGACCAACCTTTCCTTCATAATTTGACATAATTACATTATGAGGCTTCAAATCTTTGTCAGTCTTACCAATCCTTTTGAGTAAGGATTGAGGCATCAAATTGACAGCAGGACCACTGTCGACCAACACTTAGTTGATACCAATCTCATCCACTCTGGCTTGGATGAATAGAGGTTTAAGATGATTCTTCATCGAATCATCAGGCTTTTCGAATATGGCTTTCTGATCCTCTTTAGAGCCATTATTTGTTACAAAGAAGCACATGAGTTTGTATTCCTCCATGTCCTTGGGATCGAACTCTTCCTCTGAATCCTCGACTTCAGACACCATATCATATTCAGCTGGAAAAATGGAAACCATGTTGCATATGACGTCGAAGTCCGGTTCTGAATCCATAAATTTTGAATCCAATTCATCATCTTCACCAGGATCGTCTTTGACTAGGAGGAGAGACAACCTTTCTTTCGCTGGTCTTCTTCCTGGTTTGACCATTCTTTGATCATCATTTGGGTCAATAGTTTTGTCTTCAAGGCTTACAACAACACCATTTTTGGGCCTCTGGAACCTTCTCCATTGAGTCTTTGTAATGGGGTTCTTTCCTTTGTAATTGTTGTTGTAAGCATACTTCTTTGACTCAAAGGCAGTACCATTTTTGTTATCAGCAATATTGGTGCTTCCTTTCAACACATTGTTTTTCCCATGTTGCACATTCTTGTGGGTCGACTGAATCCATTTTTGGTTAGGTGCATAAGGAACAAAAGTTTTTCCGTGACCACTTATGTTGACGTAATTGGTGGTCGAAGAGTTATTGGTGAAAGAAATTCAACTCTTGGTAAATAAAAACTTAGGTCTATGATCACCAGATCATTTCCCTCTTTTCTTAGGTTTTGGGATAGAACCTTCAAGGCCTTTAATTGCCTCTTTGTCAAATACAACACTACATCTAGGGCAAAGCATTGCCTCAGAATTCTTCAACCTACATCGATTGAGGAAGTGAATCAGTTCTTCTTCAGTTGTAGGATAAGCTACCTTTAAATTTTTGTCGAACTGAGACTTTGGGGTAGTCTCTTCGACATGTTCTGCATCTTTAGTGATGTCCAACATTTGACATTCTGCAACATCAGCTCCTGTTTAACCTTCTGCTTCGATAGACAAGCCTTCGACAGTATCAATAATTGCTTCAACCATATTGCATCCTGCAATGTTAGTGTACATCATACTCGCATCTTTCAAAGGATCAGAGTTTACTTCCATTTGAGGCTTTGGTTTGTCTCCAAACTTCAATCTCCCATCATTGAGACCCTTCTGAACCTAATCCACGAAAAGGGAAAATTGTGAGGTTTTATGTCCCAAATAATTATGGTATTTTTAAAAACCACTTTTTTTACGTTGCTCTAGTGGTGGGATTATTAAATCCTTAGGGGCTACCACTTGACCATCAACAACTAAGAGATCATAAATCTCGTGGCATTTGGTCACATCGAACGTATATGTTTTGGGAACATATCTTTCAATTCTTGGTTCAACATGATTATTCCCATTTGAGGGCCTTAACGATTTACACGTATAAGGGGGCCCTGGTCTTAGTTCAGCAATGTCAACCTCCTTCGTTTCGACATCGCCAAAAGTTATGTCGAATTCTTGGTTCCTTTCGTCTAATCCGATATAAGCAACCTTTTCTCTTTTGTGATATTTTTGAGTTATGGCTTTTTCAGCCCTTAGTCATTCGACTTGTCGAACTCTATCGGCCAACTGGGCCATATCTCTCAAGTGTTGAGTGTCTAGTTTCTTCCCGATAGAATAATCTAGGCCACCAGCGGCCATTTCGACTAACTCATGTTCAAGCACTTGAGTGAAACATCTTGCCTTTAACAACCTGAATCTATTGAGATAATCATCAATGGATTCAGTGTGATTTCCCTTGACACTCACCAATTCCTTTAGACTTATCTTAGGTTGGCCCATGTAGAATTGTTCATGGAATAACCTCTCTAATTGAGTCCAATTTTGGATCGAATGTGGTGTAAGATAGTAAAACCACGTGAAGACATTCTTTGTTAAAGAATTTGGAAAGTATTTCAACCTCAAATTCTCATCATTTGCTAGATCTCCCACCTCTGTCCAATATCGCATGATATGTTCGACAGTGGACTCACTGGTATCACCTACAAACTTGGTGAACTTAAGAATTTTGTAACCCCTAGGAAGTTCACACTGTAATACCAATTCTGACAAAGGAGAAACAAAGTTTGGCCTATGTAGGCCAATATTTAAACCATTTTAAGCCAATATATTTTTGACCAAATTGGCTATATTGTTATATGCTCCTATGTTTTGTTGTTGAACATTCCTAACAACTTCATCGGCATCATGATTTCTATCCACTAATACCACTTCAGGTTGACCTTGAATCACTAGTTCGACAGGTTGGGGTTGAGGCACAGGTTGTGGCCTCTGAACCATTGGTTCGATCAACCGCAACGGTTCTTGGTTTTGGTTTTGGATTTGTGGAACCGGTTGGTAAACAGGTTGTGGAGAAGCAAAGAAGTCTGGTATCCTCCCCATTTACGTGGTTAGGGCTTGGTAACTCCAATTTGTGTCCCTTATCAAAGGATTAAACACGGTACCAATTTGTTGTGTCAATAAATCAACTATTTCGTGATTACTCTCATCCATTTGTTGTCTTAACAAATTCATTAAATCTGTTGTTAAGGGTGGCAGAGTATTTCGACCAAAAATGGTAGAACTTGAGGGACTATGTTTGTTGTGTATTATGAACGGATTTGATTGGTCTGTGTTTGCCTGTGATTTTGGCAAACAGGGGTTAGTTCTGATTATTACAAGCGAGACCGAACTAGAAATCTCAAGATCGTTCTGCAAAGTTTTTTTATCGGAAAAGAGTTTGAAAAAAGGCCACGAAATGCACTCAGGTTGCTCAGATAGCAGAACAAATTTGATAATAAAAGGCATTGTCTCTCGACAGGTTTGAGATTGCAATTAAAAGCTTAAAACAAAGAAAATAAAAGAAATATAAAAGTAAGTTTACATACACTCTGTATAACTCGTTTCCCTAGACGCCGGTAGTTTGAGTGTTGTAGAATTCTGTATATGATTTACGACCCATTTTCCGGATTGGAAACTCTTATTTATACTAAAACCTAGATGGCGAACCACTAACTCCATTATCAGCACTTCCTCCATCTTAGACAACTGCTTGTCCCACGTCTCCACTACATGGAAACCGTTTCATTGCTTGAAATCGTGCTTTCCCGCCTTTTGCTTGACTTCGACGCGAGATTGCTCCCACAGCCTTGCTTCGTTGAAATTCTGACTATGCGCCTTAGGCTTGATGTTTCGTCAAGATTTTCCAATTGAAATGAGAAAGCTCTTCGATTGCTGCAAAGTAAAAAGGTCAAACATATGTCGACCATATTAAATGAGCCTGTCAAATTTATAGGCTAACAGTCTGTAAATGTGGACGGACTATTATGTACATTTGCCATCATTGATGTTGGCATACCATATGGTTGTTCCCTAGGAAGATTCTGCACATTTGTGTTTCCATCATCAAACATAGGCCTGACTAAAGGAGAACTTGGGACACTGGTAGTCAAAGGAACACCAACAGTGAATGGGGGCACAAAGGTTCCCATTTCTGATCGTGTCGTTGGAGAGGACGTTGAAACAGTCGAGGGAGTGGTTACTCCCATTTCAGTCGAAACTGGCATAGCCATGGTAGCCCACACGGCGGTCGACACATTTAAAACTCCCAAAGGAGTGGTTGCTTGTAAAGATTGTGCTTGTGAAGACGGGCGCGAAGAAGATGAACTGACACGAGCCATAGATTTACCACTTCTCAAATGCATACATAAATAATTTGGTGTTTTTAGCAATAAAGTTACCCGAAAATAGTAACAGAATTCTAAAAACGGATCTCTCAAGGAGACGAGTTTTGAAAAACAGTTTTTTATGAAAAAGTTTTTGAAAATCAATTGCACAAACAGGGTCCCAATGGGCGTGCCAATTTGAGACAAATTTAACAAAATCTTATATATTAACATTTGTATTTATATACTTTCTCTAGTCTCTATTATAAGATAAAATTAACTTCTTAGGTTCATTTAATAAATACATTATTTATTGAATGAACCTAAAAAGTGATATTTATCTTATAATAAAGACCATAGTAGTATTAATTAAAAAATATAATCAAAATTATGTGAATAATACACATTGTCAACTTGCGAGTATATATTAGTTATTTTAGGACGGAGAAGTAATAACTTCACTTTGAAGGTGAGAAAAACACAATAAATGGGAGGTTTAAATTGTGTTGGTCTCTTTTTCTTTCAGGATCTCTTTTATGTGATAGTGTAAATGAAGAATGTAAAGAGATAAGAGGGAAGATGTTCAACCAAAGTGGGTTTTAGAACAATGCCTTTAAGATATTGATGATAACAATGTAGGAAAGAACAATTGGGTAATTTAATGTGTGTTCAAGTGTGTAGGACCATAAAATTAAATTCTGACTCTTAAATCAACTCGTTCGTGATTCAGTATTTAGTTAAGTTGTATTTAGTTAACACTGTAGTTTCCACATTGTTAATCTTCAACCAAAGTGGGATTCAGAACAATGTCTTTAAGATTTCGATGATAACAATGTAGGAAAGAACAATTGGGCAATCTAATGTGTGTTCAAGTGTGTAGGACTATAAAATTAAATTCTGACTCTTAAATCAACTCATTCGTGATTCTGTATTCAGTTAAGTGGTATTTAGTTAACAATGTAGTTTCCACATTGTTAAACTCATATCATTTGTACTTTATGCATGAATTCAAATAGTCATACATTTTTAAAGGGGGTTTTTAAACCAATTTTGTCGCAAATGAATTTAATATGAAAAACCTATTCACCCCCTATATGTTTCTCTTGTTACTATCCTATCACCCAACAATTGAGACTAATATGGTCTCCTCCATCTTCCTATTGTTTACCGGTGTTTTCGGCAAACAAAAGGCTAGTTCTGATTACTACAAGCGAGACCGAATTAGAAATCTCAGGACATGTTGTGCAAAGGTTTTGATCGAAAACGGTTTGAAAAAGGTCACGAAATGCACTCAGGTTACTTAGAGAGCATGACAGGTTTTAGAGTAAAAAAGGCACTGTCTCTCGACAGGTTTGAGATTGCAAGTAAAAGTAAGATAAAATTAAAGGAAAGGGTAAAAGTTTAAACACATAAAATTAAAGCAAATGTAAAATGCATTGCATTAAAAGTAAAGTGGTCTATAAATCAGTTTACATACATTCTGTATAACTCGTTTCCTTATACGCCGGTAGTTTGAGTGTTGTAGATTTTCTATAAATGATTTGCGACCCATTTTCGGACTTGGAAACTCTTATTTATACCTAAAGAAAATAACTGGCAAAAGCCTAATCCCACGATCAGCACTTCCTCCATCTTGGGCAACTGCTTGCCTCACGTTCCCACTAAAGGAAACCGCCTTTGAGCTTGAAATCATTCCTTTCTCGCCTTGACTACTTGACTTCAACGCAATCATGCTTTCAGCCTTGCTCTGTCGAACTTCTAACTATGCGCGCTAGGCTTGCCATCTTGTAGAAATCCTCAAATTAGAATGAGAAGGTCTTCGATTCCTACAAAGTTAAAAGTCAACTAAATGTTGACCATATTAAATGAGCCTGTCGAAATTACAGGCTAACACCTATGTGTATATTAAACTTGTTTGAAATATGGAAAGAAAACTTTGAGCTTTGAAGAAGTTTCCAACAAAATTATTAATGAAGAAAGAAGATTGAAAATGAAGATATATCTTCATCAAACTCAATGTTGGTAGTTAGAGGTGGGCCTTATATGAAGGAATACAATGGAATTAGTTTGAGATGTTGGAAATGTCTAAACTTTGGGCATGTAAGGTATAAGTGTCTTGATGGAGCAACTTTAGAAAAAGGCTATGAGTAAAATACAAGCAATGTTTCCCTCCCTATGGGAGACGATTATGGTTTTTGAAAATTATGAAGCATGTCCTCGTAGAATTATTGCATTGCCATGTAAAATGGTGAGTATTGCTAGAGGGTTAGTACATGTACATTGATTAATATTAATGCAAGATGTGTTATGAGTTTATGTTGGTGGTTGAAGAACTTTATGTAAACATGGAACCTACACCATAAGTTTTTAGTTTGGTTGTCGACATGTGAAAATTCATGGAGTGGTTTAGCTTCGAGTGAAGTATAATCCTTATGAATGAATATGATCGTTATTTTGAACTATGATTGTCAATGAAGACAATGTGATTTGTAGTGGTTTAGATTCAAGCGATTATACTATTTATGATAGAGTATGATAGTTTTTTTTTGAACTATGAGTATCCATGATGACAATGAATCAAATGCATCATTTTTTTTATCAAGGTGGCAATTATCAGGGGTTGGTTGAATATATATATATATATATATATATATATATATATATATATATATATATATATATATTTAATAAATCCCATATTGCTTAGAATTGTAAGTAAATAGGTAGAAAAAGACAAGCTATGTTGTTTCTTGAAGTGCATCACAAACAAGATAGTTCCTTCACTTGTTCACTTTATAGATTAACAACTCTTCTAGGCCACAAGTTTGTTTCTCGAATTGCGAGACAACCAGGGAATGCGTATATATAGACTATATTTCTTCGTTACAAAATGGCTAGTCATAAACACTTTAAGTTTATATCTGACTATTTTATTTCTCTTGTACTCTCATGTTAAATGTTGTGAGGGTAGTTTAAATATTTTCTTTGGAGAGTGTGGGTGTATTGAGGTTGTGAGGTGGCTGAGGATATTCTATGTGTCGTAACAATTTTCACATGATGTTATTTTCTATTGTCATTAGAAAATGATCATGGTTTTTTCCAACACCAGGAAGTATGCATCATTAGGAATCCTCTTTCAGCTCAGTTAATGGTCAAAATAGTAAAGTGGTGTAGCTGATGCAATATATTTTTTTCCCGCTTTACAAAAGTTGAGTTGCGCTATAAAAACACATTTTCATGGTTTTGAGTTTTAAACATATCCCATACTTATCTAAATAACCTGGATTCGAATTTGACCCACCAAACTTGACTTAACAGACCACAAGCCACTGTTTAAGAATGTTTTATAGCTTTATAATCATTATATACAAACCCTAGGAGTTGCCTCCTTCTCTTCTTCATAAAAAAGCCACCTTCTATCACACAAACATGTGTCTAACCAAGGTGATTCAGTGTTTATCACGAACATCGTATATAATAACATGTCATATTTACGCAAAACTTATTTACTAAGAGCATCCACAATGGTGACCCTCACATTTGAGGTCTTAAACGGGTCCCACATGGACACATATCTTTTTTATTATTTTTTAATAATCGTACCTAATAGGTACTCAACCATTTCAATGGAAATCCTCTATCAAAAGGTCTTAATGAGTCCCACCAATAACTATTAATTAATGAAAAGCAACCAAATCAATTCAAATAATGATTATTTTATTGAAAAGTGGTGTGAAGTCCACTTAAAATTGGGGGTCTTAAGTTAGACCCTGGGTCTTAAGAGACTCCCAATTTTTTCTCCACATTGGAAGTACTTATTAGGTACCGAGTCTTAAATGGTAAAGACCCTACCAATGTGGATGCTCTAATAACGCCTTCAAGGTTTCCTCAACCGTCAATCATCGGTTCCATCATGTCACAACTTCCAACATATCCTTTTTATATGAATACAACATAAACATGTAGGATATCATCATCACCAACATCAATATTAGATACTAGTTAGCCTATAATATCAACTAAGTGCATTATAATATTTAACTTTATTATCATCAACATCATCGTCATTGACAAGACTTAATATTTATTTAATTATTAGTTATGATTCAT
>Ga0228710_1003316_pt1 | contig 25666 bp, 8 predicted proteins | sample MedpolnodulmetaG_FD_177995 | JGI IMG/M metagenome (GOLD analysis project Ga0228710, IMG submission 177995) | Root nodule microbial communities from Medicago polymorpha collected in Santa Monica, California, United States - pink nodules | ecosystem: Host-associated > Plants > Roots > Nodule...
AATTTTCATTTAATACCTTTAAATAGTTCATCTGATTCAAAAGAAATGTTGGACCTAAAATAAATCACAATTCGGTTGATAAAAAATAAAACATTGTTGTAGTTGATCAAATTTAGATAAATAATATGAATTTATATAAAAGAGTAATATTTAAAATATAAAAAACAAATGAATGAATTCATATTGTTTTATTTTAAAAATATTTATTGTATCATATATATACACATATTCCCTCAAAAAAAAATATATACACACATATATTGAGTTTTTTTTTACTAAAGCTTGGATTATAAGACGCTGCAAAAAAAAAAAATATTGCTCACTAATAACATATATTTTGCATTTCAATTTGTTTCATCAAGATGTATTGGTCAAATTGTTAAGTTATTTAATCAAGAGTGTGTGTGCTTTGGTTCGAATCCTAGGGGTGATATTTTTTATTTTTAATAATTTTGTAAAGCCATTCTTAATTGGAATGAATGCATGTCGTAACAAATCTGTCCTAACCCAGATTTTTTATGGTTTAAATCGTAAAATATCATTAATTTAAAATGGTGTGAATATATAAATAATAAAATACATGCTAAAATTGTAAAATAAAATAATAAATGTTTTTTCAAAAAAAAAAAGAAGTTATTTTTATAATGGATGACATGTGGCTAGTTTTTATTAGTTTGGGTAAATTGCCCACCAATTTTCAAAAGCATGCTAGGTCTCACCAAATAATAAATTGATTCAAGAAGGAAATGATCCGAACTCCTTAATTTACCATATTTGCATTACAAATTCCCCACTTCTTCTAAACAGCTGAATTTTTTAGAGGGAAAATTCTGTAACTGATTTTTTAGAGGTTATCATGTGCAACATAATAAAAAAAAAAAACAGTTTTATTATGACATTATTAGCATGTGATCGTGGGACCTAACATGCAGGCTGGAGTGTTCTTTTTCCTATTAAATTAAAATAAAATATATAACTGAAGGGGGGTCCTTCAAAAAAAAAACTGAAGGGGGGCTAATAATAAAAGGAGCCGAAATATCAATAAGCACATAAAACAAAATATCGTTCAAAAGTTTGATATAATAGTAAATTAAAGCCGCTCACAAGAATAACTGAACCAGTTAAATAAAAAATGGGTATCACTAACCAGTGTCCCTGGGACAATGATTAAAGAAACTAAAAGTAGCATGTTTGTATTGAATTCAACAATATTTTAACTTTTAAAAATTTAAATTCATCACTTTTCACATATTTCCAATATAACATTTCTATTTTTATCCTCTTACTCAATGCCTCAAGGGCACTTTTCCAACATTTCCCATAAAAAATTTATAAAATAAAACTGAAGAGAAAAGGAGGTATACATTTCAAAGCTGCTATGGTAATAGTGATATTATACATGCATGTAATTTGTAATTAGTCTAACAACCCTATATATTTTTATCCTAAAAAAAAAAACCTATATATTATTTTAAAGGAAAATATTAACCAGTGCTTCCAGGACACTAGTTAAGGAAGCATATATAGTAGCTTTTGCATCGAAAACTTGATAAAAGATTTAGAATTTAGCATGGATCACTAGATACAAGTTATAACATATCATCGATAATAAAGAATGAATAAAGAAATTGTGTACCTTTGAATTAGGTTGATGAAGGATAACTGTCATAAGGATGAGAGGGATGACTACCCTCATTTCGTTTAGCACCAGAATGTTCAGGATAGAATTAACCGTCTGATGGGATGACGTTTAAATAACTAAACGGCTGAGGACAGTGATCTCTCATTGGGCTTAGCTAAATGGTTCAGCCCATCACGGTCCATTTAGAAAGAATAGCTCAATCACACATATTCATCTACTAATTAGTGCTTAACACAATAGACCATAATTTATATTATGACATAAACTTATAATAATTGATTATTGTCAATCCATAATTGATTAATTAAATAATTAATCTAACAATCTCCCACTTGGATGACAATACTCAATTACTAAAAGAATAAAAAAAATTCACTTGTCATAAAGAATTTAAATTTTAAAATTATATGTATGGTCAAAGCACTAATCATTCAAAAGAGAAGTAAGCTTTAATGCTGCAAAAATTGAATCCGATAGGGAAAACAAATCATACAGATCAAAGACTCGCTTTTCTAACAAATGATGAATTTATGGTGACATATTTGAATTAAAAGAATGTATCATTAAAGAATGACCAAACATTTTAAAAATGCTATAGCAAACTCTCACTAACCCAGAATATCATAGACTTAATCAAATCATTATGAGTTTCAATACTCGTATATATAAGTCTGTGGTTAGTGGTTCTGCCAATGAGTTTTCAATTTTATAAAAGTCATATATCCACGTAGGTATAAGAATAGTAATTACTTATAGGGATAGCCTATTAAGAGAGTGTAATTACATTTAGTCAAAATCAATAATGTTCTTTGACATTCAATTAATCCACGTTTTTGCAAAACATGTGACTATGAAAATCCATAAGAAAATAGGAAATTCAAGAATCTCCGAAATGGATCAACATAGACACTTAGTTTAAAGAAAATAAAATATGGATTAATGTGGCTACTAGAATGTCTATAATGAACGAACATTCATGATTATCTCAGTTTATAAGTACTTCAAGAACACAATATCATACTCGATAGGAGTATTGATATTATACATTGCACTTATTATTTACTACCTCATAAAATGTGGAATGTTGGTAAAAGAGAAGCACAATATATATTTGCATCCTAAGAGGTTATTGTGCATATTTCAACAAAATTGACTTAAACATCCAATTATGATGCTTATTGAGATAAAAAGAATTTTAATATATATCTCAATATATTAGAATGAGACTATGTTTAAAGTCTCTTAAGCTATGTCATAATTTATAGTGTGCACAAGAGTATATGGCAATGACGAGAATTTTATATTATATTTATACAATATTGTGTACACATTTTTCTTGATCTCACGTATATATAAACAAGAGTGAGATTTCTCATTTGAGCTCATAATATATAGTGTTGTGTACACACTCCCACTGTTCCCACAAATATATAAAACAAAAGTAAGTGGGATTCTCATTAGTGATCACAGATATTTAGAAATATTTTAATAATATAATATTCAACAGTGGGATATTTAATTACTAGTGCAGGATTATCAACATAAGTGGTTATATAATTTTAACAAATAGAGTTCATGAACTCAACCACATATTTTGGACATGAGTATAGCAGAATTATTAACACAAGTGGTAACTCAAGGATAGTATGAAACCCCCATAAATACATATTTTTATCAATGACAGATATTATCAAGAATTGGGTTTCGTAGTTAACCACATATTTTGCGTTTAGAATTAAGGAGAATGTAAATTTTCATCTAAGAATTTTATAACACGAGATCTCCTTTTTCACAATTAAAATTTCAAAGAATTTTATAAATATAGTAATCTTTATATGACAGAGTATAATGATTATATAAAAGGATTATCATCATATGAGTGAGATAAGTCTCTAGTATTATAAAATAGGATATGAGACTCTATTCACAATTTTATTAACTCACTCAAAACTCAAATGCTACAATTATACTTACACACATTTGAGAAAAGATTAGGTTACACGCAGCGGAAGTAGACAAGACTTATATTTTATTATTACTGAGGATATAAGAGAAAAAAAGTCATAAGCTTCCATAAGTATTAAAGAATAGCAATAATATAGAATATATCAAAATATAGTAAAATGGTAAAATAAAATATCTCAAATTTACCATTTATAATTTGTCGCGTCATTTTTTGGTCATCAAAGCTATTTGACTAGCGTTTGACTCGCTAATTTGTTTCACGACTGAACATTTAATTTTTAAGAGAAAGGGGGAAAAAGTTCAAAACACCCCTTTGAAAAGTTTTTGGGTTCGGGGGTTAGTTACATAAAGGGAAGGTGTTAGCACCCTTTACGTCCGTAGTACTCTACGGGAACCTCTTGGTTTTATTTAATTAATTGTGCTATAAACCTGCTTGTTCAAAAAAATGGAATTTGGAATGATAAAGAGAAAAAAGAGCTTGAAGTGATAAAGAAAAAAAAAGACCTATTTATCTACGTGTTTTATTGATTTGGAAGGACAAGTGTCCTTTGCCTACGTACCCGTGAGGGATCAAAACCTCGTAGTTCGGGGGTAGAAATTGACGTTTGATTTGTTTTTGTGTTTTTTATTAGTTTTGAAAATGGTTTTAAAATGAAAAGCCAAGTGGCAAATAAGTTAGTTTGTGTTTTTTAATATTGAAGGAAATTACTTGAAACGGAATTAAATCGATTAATGTTTGATTAAGAAAATAAACTAAAAAGTAACGGATCACTTGATCTTGGATCAGGGTTTGTTAAGAAAATGTTTTTTGTGATTTTGTTATTTGCATGTTTTTTTGTTTTTTTTGAGTAATAATTAAATTAAAAGAATATCTTATAATATAATCATCTCAAAATATTCCACAATAGAGAATAAGCAATTATAAATAAACATATGTGAGACTCTAATTATAAATCAATATGATTTATATAAGAATTTAGATGTAAGGATGATATATATTTTAAAAATTGCCTCAATTCTTAATAAGTTGTTTTGATAATAGTTAACGGATAAACAACAAAGAGGCGTATAAATTTTAATTCATAATTAGAATTTTAGCATAAAAAATGCAACAATGCATTGTTCACTATATATAAAATATATAGTTTAATATTATTGTGATCCAAATTTAATTGCGACAAGACACATAATTAGATAGTTAATGGTGTTTGTCACAAAATTTAGAGTAATAAATTATGGGTCTAGATTAGAGAGTATAGTAGAAAGCATAATGTATATTAAAGAGAAATATGTCAATTTTAGATTCAATTAATATAAATGACATATATAATATACAACTTACTATACTCATATTGAAAACAAAATATTATTAGGACCCTATAAATCAATTTGTGACAAAAAAAAACAAAGACAAGTGTCTAAGTTTAAATAATGTCGCCAAAAGAATGATCAATTAGTAAACTTTGGATCTTTATGCTAAGACAATATGAATTCAAGAATATCTTATATTATAATATTTATAATGCCAAGAATATTTAAAATCGTAAAATTTAAATTAATTATATTTGGCATTAAAATTAATAAAATTGAGCCTTCTATAAATCCACAATAGCAACATTTTAATTGATCAAATACTTAGTGTTACTAATATAAGAGAGGATTTTCAAAATAGTTTAGGCTCAAATATTGAGAATATATAATTTTGAAAGAAATATTCTCATTTTAATTGATACCATCCTTTCAAGATTTAACAAAATTTTGAAACCCACGAATCAAGAATATATACACTATAATAGTCAAATTATTCTTTACTTAATAAATAGCTGATGGTATTTTGTCAAAAAATAGCTGATGGTATCAACAAATCCCAAAATATAGTAATGTATATAGAATATTTGATGCAAGAATATATAAGATCGAGTCTTAGAATTTTCATAATCATAACACTTTAAAAAAATATTTTTCATAAGTGTTATTACTATAAAAAGTATTAATAAGGTTCATATCAACATCAATGAAACCAATTTGGTACACGAAAATCAGTTGCTTAAGATAACATGTTATTCACAAAACCCTTGAAACAATTATGGCATACGGATTAAGAATTAATGCCATATTTTAGGGCTCGAAATTCTACAGCAACTTATAATACAGTTGTGATTTAAACAGCAAATAGTCATACCATGTATCTAATTGGCTTTGATACCAATTGATAAAAGATTTAGAATTTAGCATGGATCACTAGATACAAGTTATAGCATATCATGGATAATAAAGAATGAATAAAGAAATTGTGTACCTTTGAATTAGGTTGATGAAGGATAATTGTCGGAAGGATGAGAGGGATGACTACTCTCATTCCGTTTAGCACCAGAATGTTCAGAATAGAATTAACCGTCTGATGGGATTACGTTTAAATAACTAAACGGCTTAGGGCAAGGACCTCTCATTGGGCTTAGCTAAATGGTCCAACCCATCACAATCCATTTAGAAAGAATAGCTCAATCACACATATTCACCTACTAATTAGTGCTTAACACAATAGACCATAATTTATATTATGACATTAGCTTATAATAATTGATTATTGTTAATCCATAATTGATTAATTAAATAATTAATCCAACAAAGCTGTGTAATCAATTTCTCAAAAGTCAAAAAAATGTCATTTTTAATTTAATTTTTCCTTTTTTAAATACCTTAACCAGTGTCCCGGGGTCACCGGCTAACACAACCTTCTTTTAAATGACAAATGTTAATAGTTAGTTGTCAAATTAATTTTTTCTTTTGTCTGAGTTTGAAAGCAGAACATTCAATTTATTTTTCCTTGACTCAAATCAGTTGACTTACCCAACCCCATGTATTTTTTTATAGTGTGAAAAAAAGGAGAAAAAAATTAAAATATTCTTTAACTAAGTTTTTATTAAAACTGTTATAAAAACCAGTACTATAACAAACAAATTTTGAACGATTGATCCAGAGGGAGGAATGCTAATAACATATTCTGACATATTATTTTGAATATATTCTTGTAAGTTTAATTAGCTTTAAATAATAGCTGTTCTGAAAATATGGTCAATTTTGTTTCCACGTGGGTTTTTTTTTAATAATCAAATGGTCACGTTAAAATGGCATTCTTCAATGCAAATCATTTTTTAAAATCAAAATTAAATAGGTTTAAAACGGTATTTTTTTACGAAAGGTTAATACGATAATTTTAAAATAACGAAATTTATCATATTTATAGATTTTATTTAGAGTAGTGCTAAATAGTACGGGTTTTGTCCATACGAATTTCACGGATGCACCCTTAATAAAAAATGCATCCCTTTTTTTAATTTCATATGCAAAAAATCGATTCTTCTTTACTTATACACTTATACTCCCACTCAATGTAACCGAAAAAATACTCTCAGTTATACATTTATCCCTCTTTTAAATTAATGTGAGGGGATAAGCCTTACACATTTGGTAAAATACATTACTCCAGGGGGAAATATAGGACAAAAGAACCATAATAATTTTCAAAGCTACAAAGAAATATCAATCGATGATAGATATCCTCGAACCCAAAGTCACCGTAAATATTTAGAAAATTGTCTTTTCTCCAAGCCAAAAATTGCCAAAAGGCCACAACGCAAAAAATATGTACAGTGGTAAAAATGAAGTAGAGGCGCAGGTGTGGTCCACGTTTGGATGAAATTTCATTTTAGAAAAGGAGAAGCGGTATATTCTACAATAGATTATGCATTCGTGAAATTTCGTTTAAATATATTCGTACAATTAAGCATTTCCCTTTTATTTATGTAGTATTTAGTTTATCATTCAAAGAGCAAATTGGCATCCGCAATCAGCAATCAGGAACATTGTCTTCTTAAAGTCAACAAGAATTACTTTGAGAGATTTCATCACCAATAAGATAATGAAATCCACTAAAAAGTGGGTGGCAACTTAATTTGACTACTCTTTGTTAGGTGTTTACCTATGGCACCAATACAATTTGATAACCCGAACAATGGTGAGTACTGATACAAACAACTTAACCGTTTTTCGCTAATACTCGTTACTTTTTAAATTATGAACCTTTTTTGGTGGTGTCCGAGGTTTGAACGACCTTGCATATATTATACATTGTCTTTACCTACTGAGCTAAGCTCACGAGGACAATTATGAACCATTTAAGAAAGGTGATTTAAGACAAAACAATATTAGTAATACTTATAAGAGCAATGCTATATATCAAGAAAGATTTTATCAAGAAAAATTCAAGAATGACATGGCACAATAATCACCCTTAGATTTTATCAAGAAATTGTCCTGAAATTAATGTTAGCCAATAAAATCTCTGTCTGGCCGAAAATCATAGGATGGTGGATGTTATGTATTTTTTTTTATGAAATGTTAATAAATGAGACTGAAATCTAAGGGTGATTATTGTACCATGTCATTTTTGAAACTTTCTTGATAAAATCATTCTTGATATCTAGCATTTTCCTACTTATAAAGATCATTTGCATGTGTTTTTTATCATTTAACTTTATTTTTTTATATGCTCCCTTCATTGGAATAATAATATTCTAGGCCTGATAAAACATTAAACGTGATATCCCTCCTAATTTAAATATAATTTTTTATTCGTTATATTATGGAAGTCTAGCATTTTCGTTAAACTCAATTTCCTTTAGTATCGTTCAACTTTTTATATGAATGTTTTTGATCCCCAATATTCATCCATTTACGACTTTAGTCTCCATTTCTAAATCCGAAAATATAGTTCACACGTTTATTAAATTTCAAGAATTTTTCCACCATTGAATTTTATTTTTATTTTTAATGGTGTGTAAAGTGGTATCGTTTTAATTTTTAATCTGTACACATAAATTTATCATTCTATTTTTATTTTTTTTGGAAACTGGTATCGTTTTGAATTATGGTTGCACTGGAGACGATCTGTTTCCTAGTTCAATTATGGTTGCGAGTCAATAAAAAATATTATGGTTGAAGCATTTAAACTGCAAATTGGTACCGATCAAGTTTTTAAAATACTGGTAATGAACAGATGATAGTTTAATTAGTTATTTAAGTGAAACAATTGAAATGGCGTCCGCTGATCCTCTACAAGTTGTGGAATAATTTTTGTCCTTTTTAATAACCACGTTCTTTGGTTTGTTGTTGACACTAATAGTAATAGCTACGTTCTTTTGTGTGTTTATTTACAAGTTAATATTATCAATGAATTAGAACCCTTCAATAATAAATAAATAAATAAATAAAAATATCAATGGATTAGCTAGAAGTAAGAAGCTTATATATTATTATCGCGTCACACCATGGCCAAGCTATGCTGACCCCAGTTCTTATTTATTTAGATGATACATGCATATGCTTGCATTTTTACACAGACGTTTCACTTGATCATACAAGTAAACGCGCTTTATTCTTTCATATAATATACAGCTCCTCCAAGTTACTTCTTCTTCTGCTCCTTACCACTTCACGCATGCAAGAAACAAACAAAACAGTATGAAACGTGGAGGTTATTATATTATATAATAAGAACACATGATTCATTTATATACACACACAGGACAAGATTGAATATGTAATAACACTTACTCTTTAGTTCGTTTGTCCTTCTTGGGCACGGTGTCACCCACAACTGCTGCACCAGCTCCGACAAGAGCTGTTCCGCAAAATGTTGCTGCTAGTAGCAATTTTCAGGGCCGGCCCTAGAAATAGGTCGGGAGCGCGACGTCCTAGGGCCCATGCCTGTAGGGGGGCCAAAAAAATATATATCTGTGAGGGTGTATATAGCCAGAACTGGATTTTAGGAAGTTTATATAGTAAAATATACCAACAGACAGGCCCGAAACTTTAATATTACAGACTGGGCTAAAGTATGTTATTGTTTTGGCCCTTTTTGATGCAATTTGTTATATATACCCCATATGAAACAAAGCTTTCTATTTACACCATCCCAAATAAAAAATTGGACCCTTTGCTCCTATGCACCAAGAAATTTGTGATATTTTTTGGGGTCCTTTGTTCCTAATAATGTATCTTACTAATATTAAAAATATTTGTGATATTTATTATCTAGAAAATTGGGAGAATCTTCACAACTAAACAAATTATATTTTAGTTGAAAATGAGCCTACTATAAAATTTTCGATCTACTTCGCAGGAGCAATTGTTCTCTAATTCTATGCTATTTTGTTTAGTTTTGGTTTCTATGGAATATTTAATTTATTTGAAGATGTTGCCTAAAAAACCTTTTATCTTGTAGTGAAAAGCAAAGAAAAAAAATGAAATGAAGCGCTAATAAAATCATAACAAGAAACTAAAAAAGTTTATGATGTATTATGTAAGGGGCCCTTTTCTCAAACTATGCCTAAGACCCCTAAAATGCTAGGAACGGCCCTGAGCAATTGAAGCATGGTTGATGTTTTTTTGTGAAACTTGGCTTATGTTCTGCAAGACAAAGTTCGCTTTGCACAACGCTAATTAATTTGTTGAAAGTGGAAAGTGGCGTCTATAATTTATAAACCTTAACCCACTTGTTGGAGCAACAAAGAATATAACTCAACAAATAAAAATACACTTGATCTACTGCTCGTTATTCCTGAGCATTCTTGAACTTCTTTAATATGGATTGGATTCGATCAAAATTTTCTAAGATGCTCTTTTTAGCCATAAGAAAGGACGCCAGCACTTGTAATTGTCGGAAAAAAAATTCCTGATAGAAAAATATCTAACCTATCAGTTGTTTAAACCACACAATATGATACGTTAAATACACAATTTATGTTATTAATTCATGATCCCAAATATTTTTCTTTTTATAAAACAAGGTTTTTTTTATAAAAAAAATTATGATAGGGATCACTGATGTTGAGTTTTTAACCGTAGATGATCTCAACCCAACAGTTTATATTTAAAGAATAGGTTTGTTTTAAACAATGTTCAGCTATTACTGAAAATGTGAATGTTGTAATTAGATAGCCTGATATTAAAAACGTTAAGACTATTGTACAATGTTAATTTTCACATTTACAAAAATATAGCAGTAATATATCTATATGGTGTTTAGATAATGTTGAATCCCCAATACAGAAGGTTGCGATTAAGCCAGTTTGGTACAGCTCGATTCAAACCAAGCCAGTAAGCCATAGCCCTAACAGATAAAACCTGAATTACAAACACCTCTCTCAATTACTATCAGCATAAGCAAGCAGCCGTGATTGATAAATCCTCCTCAAAACTGACCACAAGTATTATGCAACGTATGAATTTTAAATATACAAAAATGGTATTCAATTAAAACACAATGGTGATACAATGCAATAATAAAAGCACTTGATGAGACAATAAACTATCTATACTAATCTGACAACATCCCCAAGGCAATCGTAGAAATGAGATATATTAATCTTCTCTTTTCCAGAATAGATAGCTTCTGCAGATCCACCATGCGCACCTTGCGCTGCCATCTCAATCAACATGTATAACTTCTTGATAGGCATCTGAGGATAAAGTTGAGCACAAAATAGGAGTTAGAATAAGTACAAATATCGCAGCAAATGATCTCTTCCAACCACTGTTTTCCAGTAGAAAATATTATGCGAAGCTATTCAGCGAACAATTTAACCTCCTATGCTTAAAAGCGTAGAATGCTAGAAATATAAAATTGAGCATACCTCATTGGCAAAAAGATATAATGGTTACCAAAATATCGACCAACACCTATTCTACTAACAACCATCACATGGACAAGTAAAATTTGACGAAGAAACTTTTTCTTGTAAAATTATAGGAATTCCACTGTTTTACTAGTAAAGCCAAACTATCACAAAGACAACAGAAACGGATGAAGCAAATAAAGGAGTAATGATACATACATTATCCAATGCCTCTGCGGCAGAATCAATATCTTCATCAGCAAAAACATTCAACTGTTCTAGGACCTGTATTTTACAAATGAAAAATAGATGTTTAACATATATTTTGAACTACAGTATAAATTGTTCGTTCGAATTTTTACATTGCAAGTGATACAATCACTTCAATTTTAAACAATGTGAGACAACTGATATGTTATCAAAAAGAACATAAAGCCACCAACAATAACAACAAACATTCAAAATCCATATACCAATAGCATGGAATTAACCTGGGAGCTATATCAAAATGCAGAGAACAAATGAGTTTACCTTCTTCGCGTCTTGTTTGTTCAAGGTAGGAACATTGTAAGTTACGGAGAATGTATCAACAAATCCAAGTGACTCCAAGAAGTCCACTTCACTTGTTGTTCCAATAACCATGAGTTTTTTCCCCTGAAAACATAGTAAAAAATGCACATTATTTACAGCAAGAGTTACATAACATCAAAAAATAATTTGTCATTAATATTTCTAATATTGAAGGTGTGGAGATGAACTCCCAAGAGCTAAACATACTGCTTGTACCAATCGCAGAAAAAATATGCACACATTAAAACTTAAAATACTTAAGGTGTTGCAGATTGAAAACTTATGACATGTGCACTTCAGAAATAAACTCAAAGGACAAGGACAAACAGAAACCTTTGGAGGAAGCCGTTTGAGCAGGACCAGCAATGTCTGCGAAATTATGTTTGAAAAACGAGGACCAATGGCCACATACTCCAATAATCTGGATTAGTGTACAATGAAATAGTTAATACTCAAGGAGGAATTACAGATAAGGATGATAAAAGAGCAATTACAAATCTTACCTCTCAATGTCATCGAGAACAATGACACTCAAAGGTGACTTGTATGCATCCTCAAAAACCTATTACAAAGCATCAGACCTTAAAATTTACATGATAAACATGCAAGGGAAATGCTAAAATAGTATTATCGATGTAATTGTTAAAGTGCTGAAGAAAATTGAAAGTTAAAAGCATATACTTGATTATTGGCTCAATAAAACCTCATTTGCAAGGTAAGTAATCAAGTCTGCAGAAAATATATACATGCAATATTCAATAGGTTAAAAAAAATGGCTCAAAATATTCTTACAAACCTTAATAATCTGGGCACATTTAGTGCTCTCATGTAGACCAATCATTGTTTCAGCTGAAATCTATCAAATTACAGAAGATCAAAGTTAAATTTGGCCTTACTTATAAAGTCAAAAGCAATGCAGATTTTTGGAGTGTAATGTTCAAGATAAGGATAGAACTTACTATCTTGACATATGCGAAGTCACTATCAATGCCTACAGTAGCTCCAATTGCGGTTTTACCACTACATAAACAAAGCAGGTTAGATATATGTTATCACAAAAGACAAATGAGTAATGAGTATGAAAATTAACACATACCTGCCACGAGAACCTTCCAGAAGACAAGTAACAAGGGGGCTTCCTTTGCTCACTTTAACTTGCTCTGCAATTAGCATTGCCCTCTGATAAATGTGCTTATGTCGATCACCACACTCCACCATGCCATGGAGTCTGTAAATTCAGAGAGAAATCATAAAACTAACTTTTGGTCTAAAATTCTGTTTTTCATTGATTGATTAAATTCTGTTACAATCAAGCTTTACATAGAAAGCTGACAGTTACCTGCAGTAGCAGGTCAACCTACAGATGACTGACACTTGTCAGTCACTTGACAGCTAGCAACAGCTGTCAAGTGCCAGCTAGCCTAACTAACTCCTTCTCTAATAGAGTCTATAAATCAAATAACACAATCATTGTTCGCATATAATCCTATCAATCATGCACTGATACTTTCATGAAACAGATAATATTACTTGATTCCTGAAATATCTTCTACAGAGTACATTTTATGTAAATTTTCAGAATACCAATGGGAAAGAATAAATAAAATGAAGTTGCTTAACCCATTTCTGAAAACTGTAAAACCTTGGGACCAAAAGCAGTACCTGCATCGCTCAAGATCGTCCGTGGAAGCTCCAAATGCAGGAATAACTTCATGGAGTGCATTCAAAAAGTCATCCATCGTAACCTTAATATTTTCCTCCTCCACTGGTTTAGTGAGGTCATCTAGGCTCAATTGTCTATTTAAGGCATATGAGACAGCACTTTTCACAACACCTTCAAGTTCCGCACCACTGTAGTTTTTGGTTCGAGCAGCTGCACGAGAAAAGAAAAGGTAAACCTCCCATGATTCAAAAACCATGATTCTGATAATTTTATTTTTCCTCTTTTTTGGTAATATGAAAAATAACATTCACACCATAAATCATAGGCTATGTTTCATGCATTTACATGATTGTTAATAAAGAATTAATATGATCAAAATAACTGATCATTTGAATTTGAATATTTCTGCTATTGGTTCATAGAGGGTTTACAAATGTATATACAACAAACAAAACATAATCCCATTGAATTCAAATCAAAACAGAATGAGCTATCTAAGGAAACTAGGACCCTAAAAAATATATCAAATAATAAATACAAAATATATTAACATGAATAATGTTTTTTTTTCACTATCTTATTATTATCATGTTACTAATTGAATCCATTAACCAACAGTAAGTATTGACAAATTATCAAATAGAACATTAATTTGTTCCTTTTATTTATTTTTTTTGAAGTAATTTGATACATTTATGAACTATGACACACAAACACCCCTGATTTTAGGCCAGGACAATGTCATAGACCACATTTAAGTGTCCAATTAAAAACTACTTATGCTTACTTTGCCACTGTACGGACACGGTCGGGAACCATTCCAGCTAAAAGGAACATCTTAAGATGTACTGTACCTATTTTTGATAGTTTTGCTGCAGTAGTTTGCAGCTTGTGGATATTTATATTTGTTTGCCTGTGTTCTTAATTGGTTCAATTTTTCTTCTAACTTCAATTATTTGAATCATCAAATGTCACCTCTCTTTAAACTTCTATAAAAATGCTGATAAATTATTGAATCTGATATATAGAAATACACACATACATAAGTATGTGTCAGTGTCCTACATTTTGGAAAACAGTGGTGCGTATATTATCTCAAATGACAAGACTGAATTTATGTTTTGTAAATACCTTTGACTCTAGAGAATTGAGACAATGTTTTTCATACTCAAACCAAAATATAATACAATCTATCAAGCACGGGCATGGACACTGGACAAAACACAGAAACTTTGACACAACTTATGTCGAAATTATAGGACACACACACATTCACTTTATAAATACACAAAATTACATATGAGCATTATTTATACCATATCTAAATTAAGAATCAAGATGACTAGCAAATGACCACCGAGATGGAATGAAGATGAAGACCATACCAGGTGAAATGGGGGAACGGAAAAGGGAATCAGAAAAATGAAGCACGAAAAGAAAGATGAAGAGCGAAGACGATAAAAACGTGTGTATGCAGGAAGACGAGAGATTTTTTTTTCAAATGCCTAGTTAAACTACTGCTTTTTTATGAGTCCATGTTATATTAGATATCACTTGAAAAAATGTTTATAACTGAGATATGACAGATTTTGTAAGGATGGATTAAGACCAGTCCAAATACCTAAGATGATATAAAAGGTTATTCAAGATTTGTTGGGTCACCCTCTATCGAGCCACTGAGGTCACACTCCAGATGCCAATCCTGGGCATGAAAGAGGTGTATTCAGATGTTCCACATTTGATTAGATATAGCCTGAAAATATGTTTAATGAGTGAGAGGCATTTGTCACCTTACAATCCGGTTTTGTGATGTTGAGTTAGTCCCAACCAAAATTTTAAGACTTTTAAAAGTTCTTTTCTTTTCTTATTTTTTTACAAAAAAAAAAAAAAAAAATACTTTTCTCAATATAGTCGCATGTTAAGAGTGTCTAAAGGAGTGCTGGAAGTGAAGAACAAAAAGACATTTTTGGGGATACTTGTTGGACACATAAGTTCAATTCAAAATACATAAAATCAATTCTTATCCGGTAAACATCTATTATTTAACTCAACTATTTCAACAAAAGAAAATAGCGAGATTGTGCTTACTCAGTTTATGATAGATGAAAAAAAATTCCTTCCCTCACAATTTTATTTAAAATTCAATAACATTTTAGGAAACAATATTTGATAGTATAAAGTAAAGACTAGTGTAAAACAAAATTCTAGATAAACTAGATGTGACTCTCAATGAAGCAAAGATAAAACAAGAAAGTCACCATCCCCATGTTGGAAATAACATGCAAGTGTGACACACACAAAAGTGTAAAGAAATTGGTCACCTGAAATCTGATCCGTCACAAATACAATGTCCAAGCCTATGTCAGTTCTGTTTTAGGTGATTTGAAATCGGTTAAAATTAAAAATTGCACATATTTATAAACTGTTTTCAGTTGAAACATCTCTGAACCAGCTTTTAATTTGCCAGACTCCACCTCAGTTTGCATGTGATAAATGAAACGAACAAGATCTAACAAATATATCATGTTATAATATCCCTCGGTAAGGAAATATTCTGCTAATGCAACTAGGAACCATAGTCATCCAATATTTTAATTACTTTATTAATAATAGCAGATTTATATGTATGTGTAAAAAGATTATGCATCACTAAATACATACCAAGCTCTTGAAGGTTTATATCAGGAGCTAGAAAAGAATTCTCTTTCATCTTGTTAGTGTGAATTTGAAGAATTTGCAATCGACCATTTTCATCAGGGAGGCTTATCTCAACCTGGACTTCCAATCTCCCTGGTCTACAAGACATAATAGTAAGTGGTAAATGACAAGAAGATATGCTCCGCATGCACACAGACATGTAGCTACTATAAAAATCAATTACAAGTATCAGAATTAAACATGAGAGTTAAGCACCTGCATGGTGATTAAGTTTATCAGCTCTGCTCTAAATTAAGAGATGATTGCTTCCCCTTATAACTAATAATATTGTATATAATATAAACATGAAACATGTGTAGGATAATTAGTCACATAGTTTTCCTCAAACTCTTTTGAACACCGATAAGGAGGGTTGACCATATAGAAAATATTCCAACAATTAGAGATAGAGGGAGACAAAAAAAAAATATAGACTAAACCAGTAAGAGATTATATGGTCTACCATTTGACTCAATCCATGACTGGCATCATTTGATCCCTGTCGCAAACCCCACCTAGTGAGAAAAGGGTTGTGGTGATTGTTGTTGTTCTGTCTTAATTCTACATGGTATCACTGGTATGACATTCCTTTAAACCACTATGCTTTTACACTAACACTAGTTCCAAAACTCCAATTTCAAGCAAACAGACGCATCTCCGCCAACTGTGACTTTTCCTACAATTCCATCCCTTAAAAATGATTGCTGATCGGTAGAAAAACTTGCCGACGACCCAACCACTAATTACCCTGTCGGGGAAAGCAATTTTAAAATTGTCAAGCCTACAATGTAATAGTTTCCATGCAAAATAAACTACTAAGTTCTTAGAATTCTTTTTAGGGTAATAGTCATTTTGGTCCCTGGATGTGTAACAAGTAGAAACAATAGTCCCTCAATGTATTGAAATTTCAAAATAGTCCCTGATTGTGCACTATGTTAGTCAAAATAGTCACTTACGTTAAAGTGTTTCGTTAAAATTGTCATATTAGTCCCTCAATATACTTACTTATTGTCAAATCAGTCCCTATAAGTACTTATTGTCATATCAGTCCCTGTATGAAAAGAGTTAATGTCAACATTGAAGGACTATTTTGACTAATGATGTGCACAACCAAGGACTATTTTGGAATTTCGATACATTGAGGGACTATAATGGCTACTTGTTACACATTCAGGGACCAAAATGAATATTACCCCAATTCTTTTTTGGCTCTTGGGGGAACTTGCATTATCTTTGGACGAAGGAAATGACAATTTTCAAATGTTTTGGAAAGTTGGAGAGAAATATCCACCAAACAATTTTGGAAGAAGTCATTCACTGTCACTATATAAAGGAAGTCTTATAAAGAGTTGAGGCATCTATGAGCAGAGAGTGAACCTACAAGCATATGTGAGTGATCGGACTATCCCCTGGGAGTGAGTCTTCATCAATCCTTGTGATTATTGAGTTGGGGGTATCAGGTTTCTAGGGTGATAAATATCTTCGGGTAAGTTTTTTAAGTTCTCATAAATCTTATATAATTATTTTGAGACAGTGGTATTTTTATTGGATTGATTCGTGGAAGTTGGCAGACAGTGCAACACAATGTAAAGTCACGTGTTTTGTTATTTTCTTTACGATGTGTTTTTAAGTGTGTTCCCATCCTGGATTCGTGGTGAGCGATTTATCAAAACAAACCACCATCTTCAAAATCCGATCTCCTTCACATGCGTTCCAAATTTTACATTTCAACTCTTGTTGTCACCATATTATTATAGCAACTCGTCTTTTGACCACACCGCCTTGTTCCCTAGATAGAAAACCACAACTCACCACTAGTTCATGTGGACATAGAACCGAGACCCGCCCAAAACCAATCAACCCGCATGAAAAAATAGCTAGGCAGGGGGTGTGTACAGGTCTTCGGGTCATCAGCTTATTTTTTTCAGTTTCATGTGAATACATATGGGCGGGCCTGGGTGGCTAAAATGATTCGGTGAAGACCGAACCCGCCCATTGTTTTACCAAAGTTGTTCTATAATATCTTTTTTTTTTAAGAGTTGTTCTATAATATCTTATTCAGTGATTGACAAGGCATGTTATAGCACTGTCACATTCAGCTATTTTCATAAAAAAAGGCATAGCATTCGTCATAGCATGTACTCGTGGTCTTTTATTTTCTCTCTTAATACTGAATTACAGCAGGGTAATCTCGAGACACACACCATGCCACCAAATTCTTGTTAAAATTTGAAGAAAAACACAGTTCACATCTAACAAGTGTAAACCAAGTCAACTCAAAAAGTCACAAGTGCAAACAAGCTTAAAAGACCTATCACTTTAAAAGCTACAGTATGCAGTTTTATTAACTTTGTTGTTACTCTCCTTTCTCGCTTTTTCAGTTGCAGTTTGGTGGTTGAACAAAGGTGATGATACAGTCAGATCGGACTCACTACAGTTGAATAAGGCGGTGTAGATGGCTAAACTTTGAGCGACTCACTCTTCTTCTTCACTCGTTTCAACCCACCCGGTAAACTCGTAACCCGTCACCCGAGCAAACCGAGAAACTAAACGGGGCGGAGATGGGTTGAGATTCTTCATCCGACGGTTTTCTTCGGGTGAGCGTTTATAGCTCGAACCCTCCCATTGTCCACCCCTAAGTTCATGCATTGTTCAGGGGACATGCATTTATCAGTGGACATGCAACTTAAATGCGGGCATATATGAGTAAGCTTGAAAATTTGATTGTTGAATTTATTGCATTCATATCCTTTGCTTATAATGTAAACAGACATGTCAGATGAGAGGGGGGGTAGGTAGCTCAACTGGTTTGAGAAGGGAAAAAGAGTTGGAGGTTCTAGGTTCAAACCAAGACGAAGAGTAAAAATATTAATCTATCAAACTAACTACTAACATTTGCCATTAAAAAAAACATGTCAAATAACGTAGGAGTGGGACATTATGGACGAACCTAGAAAACAAATGAAACAATAAAACATCAAAATAGAGATCAATTGAGTATTATTCAATGGTGGAATCAAAGGGTAAATTACAGAGGATCAAATCCGTCTCACAGAGCTAGGCTCCTAGAGCTATAACTCTATCCATTTGTAGCAAACAATTACAATTCAACCCATTTGGGGTTGGCTTGGGATCTTGGAATTTGCTCCTCTTAAGGTCTCAGGTTCGACTCCCCCTGGTGCCAATGTCGGTGGGCAAGTCCATACAGAGCCTTACTCTGCCTTTAAATCCCCCCCGCAAGTGGGCGGTGGGATTGGTCCCCTCGGAGTAGTCGATTCTTGGATCCGATACTGAGTTTAAAAAAAATAAAAAATTACAATTCTGAAGATACACCCCACTCCACTCACACGCTCAGCCTATTTGATAGGCGTGCACCTTAATCAAAATTCCGCTACGGTCCCTACTCTCTCTCTCTTCTTGCCAGCTCAGCATTCTATTCCCTCCTCCCTTCTTACCTCTTCTACACTAAACCAGCCACACCTTGGTCCCTAAAACTTTATGGCCATTTCCCTTGCTGGCTACCTGAACTTGACTCTATCTGCAATCAAATTTTCTGAAATACTTCGTCTCCATCATATGATAATCTCTTTGGACAGCTATTACATGCCTCCAACCCTCAAGGTCTGCCCCACACTTGTGCCTCTTGAATCATCTGTGCTGGTTTCCCAATCTAACAAGCTAGGAAGAGGGGGCTAATGGTGTGGTTGTAACCCCCATATCCTTGGTGGAATAGCTAGTTAATTGGGGAATCAGTCAGAGCGAGAGATTATAGGTTATAAATAATAGGAAGGGAATGTTGGACGAACTTGTGTTGAGTATTGGAAAGGGTATTAGGGAGGGAGATTTTAAGGTCTCTTGAATACTTGGAGATTGGTTTGTAATATAGTATTATGTTTGCATTCTCATCTTGTTGTGCACTGACTGGGTACCCCATCAGTAGTGGTACAACCGACCATGGAGCAGGGAACTTCCATCTATAACACATTTTCTTTCAATATTATAAATCAGTATATATCAGTAAATTAATCTCATGGTGGATTAAGAAAGAGAAAATAGTTCCTGGATCCAGTTGAGGGGCTGTGTATCATGCTATGGCGGTACAAACCTAGGAACTCAGAGCAACTATTTTAACAACTCAAGTTGGGAGGCATTATGGAAAAGACTATTTTTTTACAACCAAGTTGCATTTCATATTGCTTCCGATCAAATCTTTCATGAACGGACCAAACACAACCCCACAAAACCGACTTGTAAGGTGGCCCAATGGATCTTAGACAAACTCTAATACCATCTTAGATTTTGTAGTTGGGCCTAACACAACCCACAAAACCAGCGTGTAAGGTGAGGACTACCCCCACTTATAAACACATAGCCGGACCATATCTCATCCAAATGTGGGACTATTCAATGGTAACAAAATTCACACACCGGTAACTGTCGAGCAATTACAGATCTAATAGATCTATTAACTTGTTATGGTCCAGAAAAGAGAGTGGAGTGAGTATTATTGATCAAGGGGAATTCCCCTTCACAACTGCACGGCAGTTACAACCGAAACGGTTAACAGAATTTGGAAATTGAACGCCCCTCAGTTTCCCCCTCTTACTTCTATTTATACATGTCTAGGCTTCCTAGAGTACACTATTAACTTGGGTACTCCTACAACATTCCTAACATAACTGCCCTATAAATCTACTCAGATATCTATGAGCAAATTCACTAGTGTATTCTGAATTCTCTCCCTGACTTATTTCATTCGCTATTATTTTCTTGCATTTGCTCAACATCTAACATTATATAAAAGCATTCAGATTGGAAGTAGATTTGACGACAAATATAGCGTACCCATGTTAACTGTTCATATTTTTACTTTCAGGAAGAAAAATAAATATTAAAATCTAGAACAGAGGAAGGAGGTATGGTCATATAGATACCGCAAGAGTGCTTCGTCAAGCATGTCCCTTCTGTTAGTCATTCCAATAAGCAAAACATTGTTTAGTGATTCCACACCATCTATCTGCAAACCAAGTAAAACCTCTGACTATTACTGATGACTATATATGTATATTAAAAAAACTTTCAAGATTTAATACTTTCACGGACCTTGGTAAGAAGCTGGTTCACAATGCTATCATGAACCCCCGTACCATCTTTAGTGGAGCCTCTGGACTGCACAAGACATGAAGAGAAACATATAGCACAGTTTGGATTAACTTCTGGTATATAGGAACTTTTCAATTCACATAATTATTTTATTCATTACTGACCAAAATTTAAACTTTTATCAGTGGTTAAGAGATCTTCAGAAATGTTGAAACATAGAAGCTCGTTTCAAATTATGCAAGTTAGTAGATAGAAGACTCATAATCAATGTAGGATTATTTCAATTTCATTTTCCTTATTTTGTGTGGAAAATATTATCAAAATAGGCTCCTATGCATCGTATCAGAAAATTCAATCACGGTGTAGCTTTAAATCCAATGCTCTCCTATGCATGGTATCATAAAATTCAATCACAACGTAACTTAAAATCCAATGCTAGTGATTACTTAGATAACTACATGCATTATTTTCATATTCCAACATTGAAATGTGATCACTTTCCCTATGTTCATGGGTGCTACCACTTGTGGAGTTGGAGGAATAAGGGTGCTCATGTTGAAGATTTTGTGAGGCCTCCTTTTCCTTCCCAGATAATCACTCAATAAGTTTCAATCATACGAGGGCCAAAGCATATTTTTCATCCATGTTACATTTGTACCAAAGCAGAGGTGACATTTAGCTGGAAGGCGCCTAGGCATGGGTGGCCTCGAATAAACACAGGTGGTGCCTCGAGTGGTAATAATCTGTCAGCTGGCTGCAGAGGTGTTATTGGGATGATAGAGGTTGTTGGATGTGGGGTTTGTCAAGCCTCTAGGCTCTGTGTGCTTACGTGGAAGAGCTATGGAAGGCTTACGGGGGTTTAGATTTGGTCAAAGTGATAGGCCTTCAGCTATGGAGTTGGAGTTGGTTGTTGGTTGTTATTAGAAGCTTGGAAGGTGGCTCATTGGTAGTGTCCAAGGAAGAGCTTTGCCGACGAAGATTAGAAGACTGCTGGAGGCTGATTGGAGTGTCTGCATAAATCATATTTATCGAGAGAAAATTATGGTTGCGGGTGGTCTTGCCTGTTTAGGGTACGAGTTTGGAGAAGATTTGGTGATTTTTGAGCATCCTCCTAAGATTAAGCAGTAGGTGGCTGCTGATGTGTTAGGAGTTTGTACTCCTGGTTTGATTCTTTTGTAGTTTCTCTTTATTGGGCTTCAGCCCCTATTTTATATATATACCCCCATTTAAAGGTATGTTACTTATCAACAGTAATTAACAAATTGACTATAGCAACACAATAGATAATTGGTGTTGAGATAATGTTTGAGAAACCCTGTACCTTACAGATAGCATCAATTTCATCAAATATAATAACATGCAAATCACTTTCATCACCTGGAAAACAGAGAAAAAAATAAGTGAATTATCTTAAACTTGAACTTAAAGAACGTGCGATGAATGTATATTCATCACCTAGGTTCCTCTGATCCTGTTCAGCATCAGCAAAAAGGTCCCTCACATTCTTTTCAGTTTCACCCACAAATTTGCTCAAAACTTCAGGGCCATTTACAATCTAGTACAGGTAAGAAAAGAAAATATAAGATTCATCAACCACCAAAAAGATAATAACCAGATATCAACCTATAGAAAGCAAAGCACGTATTTCCCATCCACTTTTAAAATTATTATAGCATATCAACCAGTTAAGAAATCTAAACCAAACAAAAAAATTATGATTTCAAAAAATCAAGTTAGTAGAGTATAGAAGGCATAAAAGCATGGTGAGAACTGATAATATGCCAGCAGAAAGTTACACCCACCCAAGTAAGACTCGTGCAGGGCATAGTTAACGAAATCAAGCCATATTAATTTATGTGACAACACATGAAAACGATCATGTAATGACAAATTTGGAATAAAAAATTATAGTGGATAAGTTAAAAAGTACCAAATCGTAAAACATTGAAGAAAAACGAATTCCAAGGCAAATACTGGTGCACTATGAAAAACAGTTAGGAGAGTGAACAATCATAATTAAAAAAAAAAGGATATTACAAATATTATATCTATATTAACCACTTAAACTGCTGCTGATTACATGTGTAATAGTTCAAATAGATGCGCATATTCAAATATATTACACGAGTATAACGAGTGGTTTCCAAACCTTTGGTTCCTTGCCATTCAAAATTTTTCCAATTTGACGTGCCATAAGAGTCTTTCCAGTTCCAGGAGGACCATAAAGCAGCATGCCCTTCACATGCTTGATCCCTAATCTGAAACCTCAAATGCTTTCAGGTGAGAAGGTGATATATCATAAAACAGTAGATTAAATGGACCACAGTATCAGATCTATTACTTAGATGTCACATGGGGAGGGAAAACACGAGATGCAAAAGCTCTTCGAAATATATCTGCAAACTCTGCACCCAGGCCACCAATACCCAGAGACTCAAGGTTAAATTCTTTCTGCTTAAAAATGTTGCTAGTAGTAGATTCGCGCTGATTGATAATCTGCAAAGCACAACATAAACAGGTAAAATTTTGCAAGGATAATAATAATAGTTAGTAGAGTGGTGTTAGGAAGTTTTTCCACCTACTGGGAGAAGACTTGGTTGTTCTTAATAGAGTAAAGTAAAGAAATTTACATAAAGTGACATTATTTTGCATAGCAAAGTGTTAACTATTACCTCACATGGAATACATGTAAAAATGATCAATTACCTCACATTGAATACATGTAACAATGATCAAACTAAATTGCTGGACTTCGTTACTAAATGATATATATAGAAGATATTACCAAACAACATTCTGTATGAACAGTCTAAGATCAAGGTTGGCCAAACATTACCCAAATCAAATCAGTAAAATTAAGCATCAAGGGATAGTTAAGTTGTGTAAGCATTTGGAATGTGTCAAGAAAGAACAGTTTAAATGTCAAAAGAAAATTAGGAAACTCACCTTAATTCCACTATCACGTGATGCTTCAAAAGCTATGAATGTGTCCTCTGAAATCATCCCTCGGTCAATAGAACTAGACCTTTGTTGGCCCTCAACAGTAACTTGACTGACTGTAAAGCTATAATTATTTCCCTGATGCTCAAATAACACTTTCTGCCCTGCTGTCATTACCTGAATTTAATAAGATCCACATTAATTTTTTTACAATTGGATATAGTATAATCAAACAAACAAGAGGAATGTGTGTGATGAAAGAGGATGGTTACAACAGAATAACATGCTTAATGAACATTAAAAAACAAGTTTAACTTTCATCCAGCTCATATGCAATCCCCCTGATTCATCTCCTTCAAGAAACTAAAAAGGTTACCCCTGAACCAGAATAAAATATTGTTCTCCTATAACTAAGATCCATGCATTACTCACAAAGGAAATGCTATTAGATATCAATGTCATGAACAAATTAAAGTTTAAACCGGCCAGGAAAATCAAATTAGAAATGGTAATAGTTGGCTTAGCACAATAAGTTAGAACTATAAATCATTGATTTATTAAATTGCACTACTATGGACTACACATCGTAACATCTAGCAACTGTATGGCAATGTCTATGTTCCTGTTTTCAAAATGTAACCAACACTGGTAGTTAACGAAAGGGCACAAATTGCCCTGTGAAAAACCTTACCTGCTTTATAAACCTCTTTCGTAATTGCTTGGCAAGTACTATAGCATCAATCTACAAAACAAAGCAAAATCAACAATCTTAATTACAAACCACTCTAATCAGCAGAAAATTAATGACAACCAAATGAACTTGCTCAAATACACATAAAACACCTGTTCATTTTTGTTTCCAGCCTTTTTAATGAATTCCAATTCAAGCTGCAGCACTGCCAGGTTGAAATTTTCAGGCGGCACAAATCTTAAACAACATAATAACAAATCAATTCGTGAGCAAAATTGATACTCAATACTCGATGCTAATCAGCTAAAACACAAACTACAACAAACTAACCGCGTCACAGGTACAGATTCGGCAGCAGAAACTCTTGCACATCGACGTTGAATTGAATTCAACGCAATATGGCCTCCGCGTATGCTTTCATGAGCTGTATTCTTTAAGTTAAGGCCACAAATACAAAATCACCAATTCATACACAAACCCTATAACATCGACACTTCTGATCAAAGACGTGTTCTGGTGTCTGACACATATCAGTGTCCAACATCAACACGACACTTTTGATTACATTGAACTATGTTATTTTCTATATAAAAAAAAAAAAATCAACCAGTGTTTGTGTCGTGTCCAGAGTCAGGCTACATAGTACATAGTAATCAAATCATCAACATTCAGCATTGTAATGAATAAAAATATATAAAGAAAATGTTAAATCTAAG
>Ga0228710_1003317_pt1 | contig 25645 bp, 10 predicted proteins | sample MedpolnodulmetaG_FD_177995 | JGI IMG/M metagenome (GOLD analysis project Ga0228710, IMG submission 177995) | Root nodule microbial communities from Medicago polymorpha collected in Santa Monica, California, United States - pink nodules | ecosystem: Host-associated > Plants > Roots > Nodule...
TTATGATGTTATGGTGGACTAAGTAGGTTATGCATTTTCGGTAGAAATCGAATACGGAGGACTGCTTGAATTTTGCACTCATTGCAAAAGTATTTTCCATAATGTAACATCTTGTCGGTGGTTACATTTGAAAAAATTGGACAAACAAGAGAAGAATCTTCCAATTGACAAAGGAAAAAAACTGAACATAATCAAAAGCAGTCTACGCATGGATGGAAACCGAAGGATAATCCTTGCAGTATTGGATCCTCCAAAGCTTTTGAGGTTCCGACATAGGTTGTTTCTTATCCTTTTCAGAAGGAGGTGAACGCAGATCATGGGACTGATTTTGCAGACGGACAAAGAGAGAATGTGAGCACTAATGTACTTGTTACTCATACTAAGCAACCAACAGACCATATTGATGCGCAAGAGACACCAACCACAAGTCATGTGGATACATCTGCTGGTGGACAACAAATACAGCGTGACCCTTCTGTTGTTCTAGCGGCTATTGCACAAGTTCCAAAGGAGGCTCCAAAAATTACCGACATTAACAGAAGTGTAGATGCAGTAGAGGTAGTTAAGGAAACACAAACACCTAAGAAGACTTTTCTTTTCACTTTGCTTTGGATAATGTTTCATTTGTGATTGTGCGGCCCTGTTTTGTTATGGTTGCTCAACTAAAAAGTCCAATTTTGGAACGTGTGACACCTTTGGAGAAAGAGGAGTAGCACTTTCTCTTCTCCCGTGAGTTCGGCTCCGGTGATTCAAATTGTGAAGGTAAACATTGGTGATATTTTTCCTACACTTCGGAAAGATCTCGATTTGCTGAGGCATTTGTTGAAACAAAAAGTTGAAAACAATGCGCCTTTTACGATAATTCCGACAAATAAGCAAGTTAAGGCCCTTAATAGGACGACATACAATACCCGCTCCAAGAGGTGATCCTTCTACCACTTCTCAATGAAGATATTTTTTTGGATTGGGCATGGTTAGGATTTTTCTTAGACCGGGTTGAGCTCCGATCCTTAGGTCTCCAGTTTGTTTCTGTTTTTATATTTTTATTTTGTGGGTTCTAATTGGTCCCCCTACTTGTACAATTTTCCTTTTTTTAATAAATTTTTTTCCTACTTGTATTTTTATTTTTAGTATTTTTGTGTCTCTGATTTTGTTTCTGTTCTTGTTCAGGGCTTGGATGGTTGCAGATGTGACCTTTTGCGATGGTTTGGTTTGTAAACCCGAAAAGGTATGGCTTTATTAACCCAAAAGGGTCTGTGGTTACGTACGTATTGACTCATCCCTCGATCTGGGTCAACGCGTTGAAATTGGTTTAGTGGGTTTTCCTGTGCTTAACTCTCTGATGTTCCAGGTCTGTTGAGATCTACAGGTCTCAATGCGTCAGATATACCTGTAATCGGTACTATCTTTGGATGTTTTGCTGGAAACAGCTTTTATGCCAGCTGCGCTGCTCAGGAGGTTATTGGTACATGGATCTTTTTACCGTGTTGGCGGTAGATCCATTTGCCAACTTCAAAGCCTTTTTGGTATCTACAAATGTTCATTCTTCCTTTTTTTTGTAACTTGATTTCGCGCCCGTACGCGGGTTTTCTGAGTTGCACTTGTGAGGAATGTTTGTTTGATTATGATTGATTAGGGTAGGTTCACTTTGTTTGGTTTTACCACATATCTGGGTCAGGTCTAATGCCCCCCCAGCCCCTGTAACTTTTTTTATTAATATATTTCCTCCTTATACCTAAAAAAAAATATAAATAAAAAATATTAAACATTTATTTATATTTAAAAAAAATTATGTCATTAAAAAATTTATGAGTGTTTTGATAACTATTGAACATTTGTTTTACATACATGATATATAACTAAATTTTATGTGTTGCTAGTTTAATGGTAATAACTTAACTTTGTAATGTAACATCAAGGAGGAGGGTTCAAATTCTATTGGAGGTTGTTGTAAAATTATCATAAATGATTCCTGAATTAATAATAATTTCTTCTAATACTAGAAAACAAGAGCCAAACAAGGAGGTAATACTCATAGAAAGGTAAAATCAACAAAAAACCAGGAAAACAATCCAAAAAAACAGAAATACAATACAACTAAAATCAAAACAAGCAACCTAGATATCTAAACAAGTACAAATGTAACATGACAAATACCCACGGCAACAGAAACCTTCAAAATAGACAAAGAGAGTGAGTGTTCTTTAACTCTCTGATGCCAGATACCAAACCAATCGTGATAATTCTTAGAAACATTTCACAAGGTGATATGAACCCAACCGCATAGTTGGTCAAATCTAACCTCCATAAGTGTGAAGAGAACATAGTTCCTAGTACCAAACCATTTCATGCTAGACTAAAGTTATCCCTGTTTCTTAAGGAGAAAAGGACCAAAGATGGTAAACACCACCAACTAAAAATTGCCATATGCAATAAAGTTATCCCATTGTGGTTATTGAAACTCCCAAGGACTCGATGTAAGAATATAATATCAGCAAGGACTTCAGGTGGTGATCAAAAGGAAAGGATGCAGAGAATGCTGCATACTAATTTAATGATACTTATTTGGTACTTCGTCGATTTAATTTGATGATATGTGAAATTCAATTTGAAAAACCATATTTTTGAATGGTAAGACACAATTGTGATGGACGAATCTATTTGTATTTGAGTGTGTGATGAAAATCACATCATGAATTAATAAAAATTGGACATATCACCCCCCTGTTTTTTTTTTTTTTTTTGCTTTGATCATATGAAATTTTGTTTATAGAATAAACTGTTAATGAGAATAGAAAGGTGTAGGAAAGTAGGGTAGAAAGTTGCAAGCAAAGAAAGAAGAAAGTAAAATGAACAAACTTGCAACAAGTGAAGAAGAAAGAATAAATGAGATGGGCGGCTGATCTTTGTAATTAGGGTTTGCCATAAGAATATATAACCTACATTTTAGGCTTTTTACTACACCCTGATCAATTTTAGAGGCCCAATTTCAAATCTCAAACAATTTTCAATGTCTTTATAAACTAAAAAACTATAATATATGGGTTATACTGTTTACATGAATTTTAAAAGCAAAAAAACAATTTTATATGGGCTTTATGTAAAGTTTACTTTACTATATATTGGTTTATAGAGTAAAACTAATGTCTCGTGCTTAAAAATATATCGGTCTTGCAAATTATATATTGTTATGTGACTTTATATTGAGAAATACGTTTAGAAAAACAATAAAATAAACTACTAATTCTTCGGTCTAACATAGGTTTGTCATTTAACAATTTTAAAAAATAAAATTTCATAAATGGCAATTATAATATGCATTTAGTAATTTATTTACTTACATATAATATACAATTTATGTTTTCTTATTTTTGTTTATTATATGTACATTCCGAATTATTTATTAATGTTTACTAAGTCTAAATCACTGGTCCAAGTTTCAATAAAATAGTGAAATTTCAGTAATTAATCACAACTGTTGTCTATGTAATAAATAGTACAACTATAAATGAAATCACCTTGTTATGTTTTAAAATGAATTCAAAAAGTCAAATGTATGTAGTCTAAATTTAAACCAAATACGTTTGACTTGTGTAAAAAAAAATTGCCGATATTTCACTTTGAAACAGTATATTGTCATAGTTAGTCAAAAATGTTTGTTGATTTTTCAAAATTATCATTCAATGAATCATGAAACAATGACACAAAAGCTTAAAATAAATAATAAATATTAAATAAAAAATTACTTTTGATTCATGTTAAAAAGTAATTAACGCATAGTAATTTTGAAAGAGTGTCAAACACATAGTATTTTTTTATATTTATATAGTTTATGAGTTCCCTGGGCCGTAGGTATTATCAGTTCTCTTCTGCTACCAATGAAGACTTGTGAGCAGTTGGGCATTAGGCATAGTCAATTTGAAGTCGGGTGTGATGCGTCTATTTTAATGAACGAAAGACTTTAATGCTCAAACACAATGTCAACCACATACTCAAGTTTGGATACGACTGGGAATTACGGTAGGAATATTGGATGGAGAGAACTTTCTATGAAATAGCAGGGGCTATCGGGACACCGTTGTTAATGGGTAATGTTACTAAGAATAGATTGTTTGGTCACTATGCCAGGGTCTTGGTGGACTTATACCGTTTTGGAAACATTTTTTATGAAGTTATGGTGGACTGAGTAGGTTATGCATTTCCGGTAAAAATTGAATACGGGAGACTACTTGAATTTCCCACTCATTGTAAAAGTATTGGCCATAATATAACATCTTGTCGGTGGTTACATCTGAAAAAATCGGACAAATCAGGGATACAAAGGAAAATCTTCCAGTTGACAAAGGAAAAAAACTGAACATTATCAAAAGCACACTAGTGCAAATCAGGGATACAAAACCTGTTTTTTAGACCTGTTTTTGAACCGGGGTTATATCAGCAGGTGTTGTAAGTTTGACATACGATACCTGCTTTTTAACAGGTATAAAAACCGCTTACCGTATCTGACTGTCGAGAGGAGTAGCACTTTCTCTTCTCCCGCAAGTTCGGCTCTGGTGATGCAAATTGTGAAGGTAAACACTGGTGATATTTGTCCTACACTTTAGAAAGATCTCAATTTACTGAGGCATGTGTTGGAACAAAAAGATGAAAACAATGCCCCTTTTACGCTAATTCTGACAAATAAGTAAGATAAGACCCTCAATAGGTCGACATACAATGCCCGCTCCAAGAGGTGATCCTCCTACCACTTCTCAATGAAGATATATTTTTGGATTGGCCATGGTCATGATTTTTCAAAGACCGGGTTGGGCTCCGATCCTTAGTTCTCCCGTTTGTTTCTGTTTTTATGTTTTTATTTTGCGGGTTCTGATTTGGTCCCCCTACTTGTACAGTTTTCCTTTTTTTAATAAAATTTTCTGAGCATGGTAGCAGAGATGGAGGCGGTCTTGGGGTGCCAACTTAGTTCGGATGTCTTAACTCCTCTTGTTGTCTTCCATTGCTTTTGATTCATCAAATTTTCTTTATATAGTTTATATGTAATAGATATTTTAATTATTACTACGCAATAAATTTTAAATATGTTCGTAAATTCAAAGTTTAACAAAATATGACTAATATTTGTTTTAATGAAAATTAATTTGTAATATATGATTAAATTGTTTTCTCTTTTAAGAAAAAATATGTATACATAAGGTATTATATCTTATAGTTACAGGCATTTTAAATATTTTGTTAACATACCAATTTAATTATATTCAATACAATAATCATACATTGAGATATACGTAAAATAATATTTTATTAAGGGTAAAGATAAACTATAAATAAAAAATATTAAACACTTAATTAGATTTAAAAAAAATTATGTCATTAAAAAATTTATGCGTGTTTTAATAACTATTCAACATTTGTTTTACAAACATGATATATAACTAAATTTTATGTGTTGCTACACTCTGATCAATTGTAGAGGCCCAATTATAAAATCTCAAACAGTTTTCAAGGGCTTTATAAACTTTAAAACAATAATATATAGGTTGTACTGTTTGCATGAACTTTACAAGCAAAAATACAATTTTATATGAGCTTTATGTTATGTTTAGTTTACTATATATTGATTTATATAAAGTAAAACTAATGTCTTGTGCTTAAAAATATATCGGTCTTACAGATTATATATTGTCATGTGACTTTATATTGAGAAGAGAAATGTTAGGTTCATAGTCTCTAACACACTCCAATGAAAACTTGCCATCTCATTCACTTTTGTTAAGTTAGTTACCTACTGACCGGTTGCATAGGTTGTGAAGAGAGAGAGTGTTTAACGTTGCTGCCTCCTTCAAATCTTGCTTCTGATCTGTCTTATCTATGACACTCTCCTGTGGGGTTCCATCTCTAGTTTTACTTGGGTTTCTTTTTTGTTGCTTTTTTTCCAGATCTATATTGTTTCTCAATATTGATTCTAAGCCTTGGGTTTCTCTTGCACCTACATGCCGTCATCTATAATTGAATTCTCTTTTACTATGTATTTGGAAATTTCTATAAACATTCATCTGGTAATTGTTTTTTATTTCAATTGAAATTTGGCAAGTTGTCAATGACATTATTTGGGGGGAATACGATTTAGATATGAATGTCTTTCTTTTGCATAAGTTTGCAAATAGTGTTTGTCAATTTGGGTTAAATCTTCCGTCGTAAGAGTAGAATTTTTCAGAACGTGACGGACATTCATGGTGAAAGGTTGGTCAGTGAAGATGAAAAGTTGAAGTCCAAATAATAAAAATTAATATAAAATGAAAGGTTATTTTGAAATGATCAGTTGACAGGTAAATAACTTAAAACAAGTGAATGAAATGACTTGTTTTCATTGCAGCGTGTTAAAGGGTATGTTAGAGGATGTGACCCTAGCATTTCTCATATTGAGAAGAGGGAAATATGTTTAAGAAATAATAAAATAAAGGCTAAAGTGTACTTTTCTACCCTTTAATTTTCAAAAACTTGCAATTTTGACCTCCTAAGTACAAAAACTACAATTTTGATCCCCTAAGGTTTAGCCCCTTTGCATCTTTAGTCATTTTGGTCAATTTTAACTTATTCAACGCCAACATGACAGGCCACGTGTGTAACATAGGTTTGTCATTTAACAATTTTAAAAATAAAATCTCATAAATGTCAATTATAATATGCATTTAGTAATTAATTTACTTACATATAATAAACAATTTATGTTTTCTTATTTTTGTTTATTGTATGTATATTTGGAATTATTATTATTTATTTTGAAGAAGTTAAATTAGCCCATCCAAATTGGCACCAGAGAGAATCGATGCTCATACTTCAAGGAGAAACACACTCTCAAATTCCAAGCCAATACCACCATCAGGCCAACTCAAGTGGTTCCGAATTATTTATTAATGTTTACTAGGTCTAAATCTCTCGTCCAAGTTCGGATAAAATAGTTAAATTTTAGTAATTAATCACAACCGTTCTTTGTGTAATAAATAGTACAGCTATAAATGAAATTACCTTTTTATTTTTTAAAATGAATTCAAAAAGTCAAAAGTATGTAGTCTAAATTTAGACCAAATACACTTGATTTATGTAAAAAATTTGCCAATATTTCACTTTGCAAGAGTATAATGTCATGATTAGTCAAAAATGTTTGTTGATTTTTCAAAATTATCATTCAATTAATCATGAAACAATGACACAAAAATTTAAATTAAATAATGAATATTATAATAAAAAAATTACTTTTGATTCATGTCAAAAAGTACCTGGGCTGTGGGTATTATAAGTTTCCTTTTCCTGCCTGCGAAGACTTGCGAGCAGTAGTCCTCTTCATCAGAGTCTCGTAATTAGAGTTCTCATTTGCATCAGAGTCGGTTAATCTGAGTCTGATGCTTCAGAGGTTCTGATGTCTCAGATGGTGACCTTTATTAGAGTCACTCATTCAGATGCTCTGATTAAAATAGCTTCCGAATGCCATCAGACTCTGAGATTTATCAGGTCTTGGAGCTGTTGGATAAAATAAGAAGCTTACTGTTCATAAGGAGAATACACTATGTATGCCTTTGATCTTTCAGAGTATCCATAAGGAGAATACACGCATGAACTTTGGCATTAATTTTCTTTAGATAGACTTACTGTTCAAGATATAACTAGTACGCCCAAATTGTTGAAGGTAAGCATTTCTTGTTATTTTCCCTTTAGAGTTCAGATGACGTTTTGTTTTAGAATAGGTTTAATGTAGATTTTATTATCTACATAACATCTTGTTTTCACAACTTCACCTTTAATTCTAAGGAATTTTTAACAAAGTTAACTTGCGATAGTCATCAGCTGTGACAGGTCCATACTTCTTGTTATTGATAGACTCAGTATCAAATGATTCAAACACATCAACGTGAGGTAGTTCTGAAGAGTCTGGTGGTGTAAGACAATGTTCTTTGGTTCGAAAAAAGGTTTTAACAAATCTTATTTTTCTGCAATGCTCCACAGAGAGCATCTGAGTGCTGGTGCAGCTCTGGTTGTCACTTGAAAAAGTTTTTAACTTGGTAAACTTAGAGACTAATCTCAATTTAGCATGTCTTAACTTTTTATGCCAGAGCTACTTTTTATCACTTCAAATGGCATGTTCTTTTTCTTGTTATTGTTAATGATCAAACTCATCAAAGATTCATGACAATATCTTTGAAGACATCTCTTCCCTTTTAAAATTCAACTGCATTTTATGATCGTTTATTCTCTCGATGTTAACATTTATTTAAATTAGAGAACTATGATCTTAAACTCATTTTAATTGCAAACATTTTTAATAAAAGTTAGTTTGAATTCAGTCCTTATAGCAATAATTTCATGAATTTTATCATAAGTGTACGTAGTGGAACTGAGATGTTCTCCAGTGGATCGAACTTCTAAAACCGTTGTAGATCAGCTATCAATTCAGAAGAAGCACAACACAATGACTTCCTTTGCCTGGTAACATAGATCATTGGAATCGTTTATGTGAGAAAAATTGGTACATTCTAGAGGACTATGATCATACTGTGTATTTATATTCTTGTAGGAACATGAATATTGAAGGGTATCATGAATTGTTTGTAAATACATAAAAAACAATCTACTGCTGTTGCATAATTGGAATCTGAATTCTATGTCAATTTAGGTATGTACTTTCTTGTAATTGTTGACATCTTTCTTGGGTTTCCATTTTACAAGAAGCGTCTGTAATTATTTGTAATAATCGTATTCAACCCATTTATCAGGCTTGTTAAGTATAGCGCAGTCAACATAAACAGATTAGTATACACATTCTATTCAACATTAGAATAATATTCAGAAATTTTTCCTACAAATGCCGTTGTTTCCTTCCCATTTCTCTGAAAAGCAGTATTTATTCATAGTTCCAAAAGTTTCTGCTATTAAGGTGCAATGGCAACAGTCCTTGGTCGTCATTGTTCAAAGCCGAGGGTCTAAATTGGAGTTTTGTAGTTTTGAACTCTTGTTTATCATATGTAATTCTAGATAACTGGTTTGAATATTAGAAAAGGCTAATTAATAATACATTTCTATGTTCCTCGTTGTGACGTTATATATAGCTGACTGATTAGTTAACTTCTAAACAACTAACTAGCAATCATTTTCCACTAATCACTAAATACAAGATTGTTAGAGAAACAATGAATCCAATTGTTGTTTCATGTACTTGTAAAAGTTTACATGAAAGCGAGCTTTGGCGCAAAAATAATGTAGTTGTCTTATTACATGGGGATTACATGTTCAAAATTAGAAAATATCTTCTTCGCTTGCAGGTTTAAGATTTAGTAGATCTACGTTCTGAGTTCACATCAAACTTTCTTCTAATGATTTTGAGAAGCTAGATACAATCAGAAATTTCAGTGCCATATGCATACACTAACATTCAATTCATTCACTTAAATCGCAACAATGATTTAAATTTCAAGTTCAAACCGAGTTTCTAAACTCATTTGTATTTGAGAGGAATGCACAAGCTGGTAGTTTATGAAACGGCATGGAGCTGTTTGCATTGCTTTCATTTCATGTTTATGAGATATGAGATGACTACTATTTTCAAGAAATTGCTCTTTCTTAAAGATACAATTTTATAGTTATGTCGATGATTCAAAAAGTAGTCATATGAAATTTCTATTTTATTGACTGATATGAAAACAGAAAGAAGATTCAAATAAAAAAAAAACAAACGTATTTATACAAGCTGAAAGTAAAGACTTAAAGGGATAAAAAGCAACCTAAGCAAACTGAAATAACAAACAAAGGGAGTGCAACAGAATTATTGATCTAATAAGTAATCTCGTATGGATGTACACACACGCAGACATGCAACACTTTTCATTTGTATCTACACAACAGAACTGCATCAGTATACTCACTCTAAAATTTGAAAAGAAAAATAATGCTTGTAAGTAAAAACAATGAAGTCAGACACAACTTTTACAGAAGTTAAACTAATTTTCACTGAGTTTCTAATTGTGAGTGCAGACAAATATTGCACAGATATGCCAATGAAGATACCTCACTTGGTGCTTGACTCATTGGACCTATTATGGTTATGAAGCAACGAGTCAGCACTTTTAGGACTGCCAAGGTTTGGCTATGTGTCAGGAAAAGTACCACTCGACCTTGCCATTGAATGTTGAATTTGTTGGGGGGATGAACTCTCAGCAAGTTTAGGAGCTTTTGTTGAGGTGAGGTTGACAGTGGAGGACGAAGTCGAAGGTGCAGGTATGTTGGAAACTTCAACCTGCCAAGGATTGACTAGGTTTGGATTCTGCGGGATATTAGGTCCATCCCAGTTAACCTATGATAAAAAGATAAAAAATTGTTAGAGTCAATATCAATTATTTGAAATATTTAATAAATAATATATAGTATCAAAAGTTTCTTATCAATTAATATCATGAGCTAAAATCAAGATCCTACTTAGCATTAGGATTATTTACAATGAGAAATGCTTAGAAGGTTCTTAAATTTGCATAAAAAAGCAGGTGTGATAGAAAAATCTATTCTAAAATGCAATCTAATTACATTAAGTGTCATGAGATATCAATTATGGAATTGCAAAACGACTCTGACAAAGCTATACATAACAGCAAATTATGGTTTCAAAATATAACTACAACACTAATATTTAGTATACGATCCATGACCTAATTGAATCATGTATCAACTACAACACTAATATTTATCAAACAAATAATCTAATTATGTATTCAACTTTGGTAAAAACTGTAAACATTATGACATATGCAAGTACCTGAAGAATGCGCCAATTAGGGGATTTAGAAGAAGGATTAGACACATTGGAGATTGTTCCCAGGGACTGAACATTTTTCATATTTGAATTTGAAGATTCATCAGTCTTCAAAAGAAGCTTCACTCTCATTCCAGAATTCCAAACAATCCTCATAGCGTCATCCACTGTCTTAGCATCCACCACAAAATCAGACCAATTATGACTTGGATAATACACAACTTCAAACGCTGTGTTCTCTTCCGCAAATTTCACAGCTTCGAAAACCACCGACTCGGTTAACTTCTCCCTCTTCCAGCCTCCCTCTTCACCCTCCTTCTTCATGTGCCGGCGTATTCCAACAGATAACTCTCCCGCAGAGTTTTTCATGAAAACAACGGAATCGTCGGCGACGAGTTTCTTGTCGTCCCTAAAGCTAGTCCAGCCAGTAGAGAAACGGTATCTATCAGGATTCTTGCGAAAGGTATAGTTGTACTTCCAGACTCGGCCTTGAACATCGGTGAGAGAAAGCTCCTGAGATGGCATTGGATTGTTAAAATTTGGAAAGATCAATCGCGCGCAATCACGAGGTACAGAGAATGTATTATTAGAATCGGACTGTGAGAGAGTCTTGACGTAGGAAACAATGTTTCCATCTTTGTCTTCTTCGTCGGGAACCATGGGAGGAGCTGGTTCTTGGACTTGGACACCACCGTCAATTGCTACGGGAGTGAGGATGAGTTTGGCGAAAACTTCATCGGTGTGAGGATCCGCAAGAAGATCAACCGCTGAGATGATGCAGAGATAGGATGAAGAATAAAGATCATAAAGAAAGGAGGCTGTCGCAGCGTCAGGGGAAGAACATGCATGTTCCAAGTGACCTTTTGGAAAATAGTAAACGATTGAGTTCAGCTTTGGAATCTTCACGCCGGGGCCGGCACATGTCTGCCAAATTTTGCGTCGGACACCGCGTGGCTGAGGCGGCAGAGACATGGCGGAGTGATTACAAGAGAAAGAAAGGAGTGAGCGCGAATACAAAAACTGTTGGGTATATGAAAGAGTGAAAAAACAGAGCGTCAAAATCATATATTCTTTGCTTCCTATTGTTTCTTTTATAATATGATTTTCCTATTAATTTTACTCAGGATTTCTATTTAATTAAATAATATTAATAAGGGGTATAATTGAAAAAGAGTAATGACCGCATCTAAAAATTTGTAGATAGTATTATTTTTTGGGAAAAACATTTTTTATGGTATTGCTTACGGGTGGGAACAGGTCAGACCACCCGATAGGGGCCAGCGGTTTAGCCTATTAAAAGTCTAACTTGACCCAGCTGGTTTAATAAGAAATTGAGACTCAAGCTTTTTATAAAGCCTAATTACTTAAATAGGTCAGGTTAAGACTTACAAAAAAACCTATTAAGCCCGTTAGGCTGAATTATTAAATTTTTTTATATATATTATATCTTTCATAAACTCAAGACTTCATATAATCTGGTTATTTAGTAGCACGTATATTGGTGTGATTAGACTTTCGTAAGATTTCGTTATTTAGTAGCAGACCTATTCATATGTTTTAGGCCTTCATAAATTTTAGCCAATTTAGTAGTAGGCATATAGGTGTTGCTAGGCCTTAGCGTAAAATATGCTTTTAAATAAACTTCATCCAACCTTTACAAAAGTCATGCCAGACCTTTAAAATGAGCCTTTGACGGGTAATAGACCAGACTCAAGCCTATAATTTTTTAAGTAGGTCAGGCTTAAGCCTTACAAAGTCTGGCCCGGCCTAACCCATTTCCACCTCTAGTAAATATTGAATTCATATTTATATAGATAAAAATATAAGTACTAAATCGGTAATAACACTAAAATTAAATAATAATTAGTTATAAGATCATACTCCCCAAATCGTCATAATGTGGCGCTATCTCGTGATCATATGGACCATTGTGACATATCCACACGAGGTCATCGTTGTTGCTCTTGCATAGTTATTTGCACCAACTCAACTACTCGGCTCTCCATTCATCTCTCCATTTCTTGCTGTGATCTTAGAAGATCTTCTTGTTTTGCCCTCAATTTTGCATTCTCAGCCCTCAATTGCTCAACTTTGGTATAAATGGGATTATTCTGTCCACGAGATGACCGACCTGTGCTACCATAGGAGTTGCGGCTAGTATATATAAATATTCCAGATGGACTCCTCTGATATAGTGAAGAGTTACTACCACCATCAACAATACGGCCGTTGTTCTTCGCTCAGAAGGAGGAAGACTACCTTGCTGTCTTTGCAAAGCTTAAAAAAAAAAATATTCATGGTGATCTGCAGTTAGAATTAGTTAGAAATTGTAGAGTCCTAACTAATTGTATTAAATCATTTAGAAGGAATGCTCCCAAAAAATACCAATAAAAACATACTCATTGTTAACTTGAATAATCAAATGAATATTTAGAAGGATTATTTGCACACTTATTTCAAAGTAGTAAATAAATTTCAAATGGATTTGTTCAATTTGATAAAGTACTAGATCATTTAACCCAATTTTTTTTTCCAGGACTTTAAATATCACTCTAGCATTTTGGATGCCAACATGACTTACTAAACCTGTAAAGACTAAATGAACAAACTATTTATCAAACAACTACTTAAATAACGTAGAGTAGATGGATAAAAGTGTGAATTAACTATATATACAGAGTTTCACTTCAACAAAGAAATAAGTGAAGCATAAACTAAAAAGAACTTCGCAACAATTTGACTTAACTACAAACTCACAGTTTCACTTCAGTAGATGGATAACATTATGAACTAACCAACTACAAGTTTCAGAGAGTTTCGCTTCAGCAGAGAAAGAAGTAAACAATGATCTTCATCAAAAAACTCTTTTGTGTTTGATTGTTCAACTTCAAATGGTGACTGTTCTAGCGAACTAAGAATATAACCGTTGAAATCGAGAAAAAGGGTGAGACCCATCGAGATTATCTTCAATGGATCGATGCAAAAGCTTTAAAAGGAATTAAAGAAAAAAGGAAAAAAAAGGAGTCTAAAAAAGAGACTAAACTAGAATTGCATTAAAGTAATGAATGTAAAAAGGTTGGTACACAGATTCATACGTTATGGCTTGTTTACTCGTTTCTCCTTGTGTGTGTGCGGATAGTTTGAGTGTGTAAGCTTTCAGTATGTTTGAATTGTGACCTATTTTCCATAGAGGAAAATGCTACATATACTAAGTAACTACCTACAGACACGTCCGAGGCATAACTGCTAATAACCGCTACGGGCGTACTTGAATTTCAAATAACGCCTCTTAGACGAGAAACCGCTATTTAGCTCCTCCCTTCATAATATCCGTTATTTAGTAGAAGACCTATTCGTATGTTTTAGGTCTTCATAAGTTTTAGCCAATTTAGTAGTAGACATATAGGTGTTGCTACACATTAGTGTAAAATAGACTTTTAATTCAGGCCTTTGAAAAGGTCAGGCCAGACCTTCAAAGTGAGCATTTGAAGGAAAATAGACCAAACTTAGGCCCATAATTTTTTAAGTAGGTCAGACTTAAGGCTTAATTCATCACCAATAAATTAAAGAAATGAAATTTTAATTTAATAAAATACAAATTAAATAAATGATATATCATCATTATATTCATACAATCCATAAAAAGTTTTCGTACAAAATCATAAATATTTTAATAATATTCGTACAATTTTGAAAACTAACATACTAAGCTAATTATCATAATATTCAGACAAATTTGATCCTGGTCTTGCTCCTGATGATTTCTCTCTTATATTTCTTCTTCTCCCCGTATTTTTGGATATTCTTATATAGGGGTTAAAGTCAGTAGCATGTCTCGTCGAAGAAAACATGTTGGGATCACCTACAAGGATATGATGTCTATGATTCTCATCATGATCACTACACACACACACACACACATATAGGGGTTGGAGGCGAGGGCATATGTTTGGTTGCAGCATTATGTACATGATCATCGACGTCTGCTGTGATAGTAGGAAAAGAAAATGATTATTTTGAAAATAAAAGAACTCAAATTAAATTTTGAATTCATATTTATATAGATAGAAATGTTAGTATTAGATCGGTAATAATACAAAAAAAATTAAATATGGATGTTAGATTTCATTTGCCTTTGGTTGGATTCCATTTGGATACCTACAACTTAAGATATGATCAAAATACCACACAGAGGTCAGCAAGGTCGTGCAATCTTCCCAGGCATAGGAAAACCAACTTTTCCACAACTTTCTGTTCCGATTAAGGTTTTAGTGTCTTCATGAAAGTTGTAGATATGGATGTTAAATTTAATTTTTATTTGGTGTGACTCCATTTGGATTTTTAAAATTTGAGATATGATCAGAATACTACACATGGGTCATTCTGCATTTTTCCCTATTGCGTAAAATCTTGTTTTTAAGCTCGTTTAGGTGCTCAAGATATGAGATAAGGTCTCAAACCCTTAAACTTGAATGATAGAAGTATAAATTGGTATTGTAAGAGTAGTTTCATAAGCTTATGATAAAAGTAATATAAGGAAAGAAACAAGAGTGCTAGAGAAGGATTAAGAAGAGACGTGAGGAGTCAAGTTAGATAGTTTTGATGAAAATAAAGGAGATGTTGAATTATATTGATGATGTGAATGAAGTTGTTTATATTATGGTGATGAATAAAGATGATTTTTAAATATACATGATGATCTTTCCAAATTGTTTCTTTTTTTTTAAGGAAGTTTTTAGTAAATAGGCAAAAATCACTGAAATTGTAACTTTCGTCAAAAAACCCCTAACTATTAGGAAATTTCAAAAAACCCAATATGAAATTGTCAAATGTTAGTCTGGTTTTATTGTTACACCATATGACGTGACAGTTAAAATGGACGAGAGAACTATTGGAACAATAGTAAAAAATTAGTTAAATAGTTGTTAGTCACCGAAGAGATTATTTGGTTGATTCGCAGACTAGGTCCCTCTCTTTAAGACGTTTCGTGACATTGTCTAAAATTGTGCAAGTAGACTATCAGCCATGACACCCCAGGATATAATAACCGAGCTACAACTATATCGGAGTCCTACTACACAATAGGATCCGTTCTAGAAATACACCTTAAAATATGGTGCTAAGACCACTCAAATATGGTTTTGATATCATTATATTATGGTACTAAGATCACTCTAATATGGTGCTAGAACCACTCTAATATGGAGTTTCCACCATTCTAACCTCTAACTCCTCCAAGTGCATAAAACATAAAAAAAAGACTATTCTTAAGAGTGTTCTTATTTTTCGAAGGGACACTTTATCTTGATTCGAGTTTAATGGGTATATATATGACGATGTTGATATGATGGTAATATGACGATGTTGTTGATTGTAATTGCCGAGTCATGATGTGATTTTCATGCATTCATGATTAGTCTTATTTAAAGATGAGTGGATTAATCAATAACATACATCTGATTATCTAAATATTTGACAATGAGAGATCACTCAGTAACATACCTCTAATATCCAAAATCTGGTTCCACACGTATAGAGTCGAGTCATGAACATTGCAAACATAACTATGAGTTTATGTGAAGATGTTTAAAGTTGACTATATGTATCTATGTGGAAGATTGTGTTATTTGACTATGTGCATCTTTTGGAGTCTAGTATAGTTTTGCTTTGATTAGGACCGTTGGGATTTTATTTACGTTATCAGATTGTGTTTGATGAACCTTGAGTTCATTCGAGGATGTGTTTATTTTGCGATATGATGTATGACTTTATGTTGCTGAGACTTATTTTCCGTTGCGACTTGATATTACATGATGAAGTTTTGATTTGTTATAAATGATGAAGAGTAACACCTTAAAACGTTCTTATTAATTGTTGTGTTATTATTTAAAAATAGTATGTGGGGTTTAGGGTGTTACAAATAACACTAAAATATATATACTAAAAAAAAATAGTATGTGGGGTTATTGATCAGGCTTCCACGCTGTGCATGGCTGGGTGTGATTTTTTGGAATCATCAAATCATTTATTCTTACATTGTCATGTTTTTGGGTCCATTTGGCATTTAATCTATAGATGGCTAGACATTTCAGCGGCTGTCCCGTTTCATGTGCCGGACCATTTTAATCAATTCAGTTATAGTGGTGTATCTCAAAGGTCCGCCACTCTATCCTACAAGTCATTTGGTTTGCTACAGTTTGGGAAATATTGAAGGAAAGAAATAACATGTTATTTAACGTTAAAGATTGCTCGGTTATTCAGGTGGTAGATAAGATTAAGTCTCTTTTGCGTGGTTGAAGGCAAACTTTGCTTTTCTTTTATTCAATTATCATGGGTGGTGGCTTAGTCCGTTTACCATACCGGACATCGACTAAGAGTTTTTCTTTTCTTGTTTTTACTTTGTACAGGTTCTTTATGTAAATACTGTTTGAATTTGGTGTTCTTCCCTTAGTACATCTTGTGCTAGGAAGGACTCTTTTGAGTTGGTAATATATTTTATTTTAGTCTTTTCAAAAAAAATTATTGAAGGAACAGATTCGCCAATATTGCAAGGGAGATTCTTCAATGAATTTACTGGGGAATTTATCCTGCAGTAACAAAATTATTTGTATTATTGAGAGTTTATTCCATCAATAATATTATTAAGGGTTTTTTCTTTGTTATTAAAGTCTTATTCCGTCAGTAGTTACTGAAGGTTTAAAATTCGTCAGTAATTCATGTTTGAATGTCATTAATATTGAGTAAATGGACAACAACATCTTCCAATCCCTACATCGACAAACATAAATCATTGTTGAACAAAACCGGCGCAACCGACATTCACGCTCCTCGTCTTATTCAGATGGCGAGGGTTTAGCATACTGACCATTTACTTGGAGAATAAGAGGAAGCACTAACGATTCCACATTTTTTGTCACGGACTTCTATCAAAACATATAATGTCTCCAATTAATGTTCAGTACCATTTCGATAAAACCTTGATTTGTTTTTATTTTTATATGAACTAAAATTGCTTGCAGAAAATATCGTGGCTCCTAAATGTGAAGAAAAAAAAAATTATAGTAAAGCTAAAGTAAATAATAATGGTTGAGATTCTGTAATGAATTTTTGTCTCTTAATTTTAGAATTGCATATGGAACTTATCTTATAGGGCAGAAATTAAGCTAAACATAGCAGCAATTTTAGTAGTACATTTCATCATCAATTATCTAACAATGGTTTCAACATCTAAATGAGTCATGAATTCAACTTTATTATGGTATTTACACATCAAAGGTTTCTTATCAAGTTCTCAAAGGATTGCATCATTGGAGATTTAGAGTATAAAGTTTCTAAAGTCATAGAACTTAATGTGGTATGGTAACACTCATAACAAAAAACAATGTCCAGACTAACTGGCTTCAAGTTAATCATCCCCTTGTCTTTGACTATTTGGATCATGCACAATTGTCCGGACTAACTGTTTGCGGTCAAAAAGCCAGCTCCATTTCTTCGTTACACATTGAGGGACTATTTTGGAATGTTACCTCACAACCTCCCCCTTCACAAATTGCCCCTTCACAGTCTCCTTTTATCTGGCATTCTCGCCCATGTGCGAGACACATGATCATCTTAGAATGTCATCTTAGGATGACATTCACGCTCCTCGTCTTATTCAGATGACGAGGGTTTAGCATACTGACCAGTACTAAGCTATTTATCACATGATGGTCCATTCACCAATTACATTATTATGTCATCATTAAAACAATTAGAAAATTGCAATTTAGGCACCTAGTGATTGCTCACAGGTACCTCAAATTGACGAAAATAACATCGTCTACAAGTTAAAATAAAGGAATCAAAAACTGTTGAAATATATAAATCCCCTTAAAGAATAATAAACGAAACAAAAATAGAAACCAAAAATTTAGTAGTCGCAAGAAAATAAATAAATTTTAAATATGCTATCTAGCTAGATAAATATTTCTCTTGGAAAAATTCTTAGTATTAAACTGCATCTATGTTTATTCTGATCTCCTGTGAAAACTACTGCATCTCAGAGTTCACTAGATAGTATCCTCCAGCCAGAATTTTCTGCAAAACCCATCATCTATAACTTTTGTTCCTATGTGAACATTATTCTGGTTTCAACTGGAAAAATAAGACCATTAAGAGTATGAAATTGTATTCACTTCCCACAAATTCAAATTACAAACCATACATGAACTCCAACAAGCAAGTCATTTACACATTACCAGATACATCAAAAAATCAAGAAAATAGGAAGCTAATCCTTATTTCAACATATTTAAAATTTTAGAGGGAATATGAAGCAAGAAATTGCTGAGACTATTCCTTAACATTCTATCAATCAGAATTAAGGAAAAAAATTCAAAGGAGTTAGATAGACATATATTCAACATTATATCAAACTAATAAGGGGGTAATCTTATCACAAACCAGACAGCAAACATAATCATAACAAACCAAAAATATAAATCAGCGAACATTGTAGGAAGATTAATCATATTACGTTGATATGACTCAGTCGAAAAAGACAAATTAGCAACATATCATAGGCTAATAGACCAAGAAGAAGTGCTAAATATGTAAGAAAAGGAAAATATATATTTCCTCTTGTCCCATATTCACTACAACCTAGCTCCTACAATATATATTTCCAACAGATACCAATCAAAAGGAAAATAAGAAAATATTAAGAAAATTTGAAGTCAATCCTTAGTTCAGCATCTGTAAAATTTTAGAAGCACTATGTTGCACACAAACGGAAAACAAAAGCTGATACCAATCAAAAATATTCAAATGAGACAATTCCAAAACTCGTCAACTTAACATTTTATTAAACATGTATACGGAAAAAATTCAAATGAGTTAGACAATATAATCAACATTCTATCAAACATGTAAATGGACTCCGAGGGAAACAAAAAATAAAAGAAGGCAAAAACCAAACCAGAAAAATTGTGTTTTAAAAGTTGAAAGGACATTTATTTACCTTAATAAGGTAAGATGTCCACCTTAGCTGATGGTGCATTTTGAAGCAAATATTCCACTAATCCTTTAGGTATGGATGAAGCTACTACTTCTATTGTAAGTGACTTCAAGTTATACAAGGTAGGGAATTCAACCTTCAATAAATCAGGAACTAAAGAAAGAACCTAATCAATGATGCAAGACTTTAAGTCAGCAAGTATGGGAGAAAAGATGTTGTAATAAAATTTGAAAACTGCTAAATATTCTCAAACACAATCATTCACTAAATTACCTTAAGAGTTCTTGAGGTGACTGACAATGATTTGATATTTGCAAGCTCAACCAGCCAGTTGAGTAGAAACACAGGATTATCAGCGTAAGTTAACCACATTCCTACATTAAGATCTACATGTTCGATAGAAGAGAGATTTCTATTGCTCGCACTGAGTTTCTGAAAAGGAACATGCCCACGATAAACAAAGGTACGAAGACTTGGAGTGGATAAATGAAATTTCATCTCAGACTTGGAATAGCCAGTTCGTATTGTTAAATTGGCTAGTGTGGCACTCACTATGCAGAGGTTTAAATAATCACGAACTATACAACCGGTAATGACCAAAGTATTTAATTTTTTTAAAGTTGAAAAGGGATTGACACAACCATCATCACCGACACAAAAGATAAAACGATGTAGAGACAAGTTGGTTATTTGTGGTAAATTCAGAGAATTAGGAAATAAATTTTGATGAGAATAACAGTCAATTGTGAGTTTAAGAGTGGTTAATGTGTGACATGAAAAGAAGGAAGGGGGAAATTGTGGACTAAAACAATTGACATCAACTTGTAATTGTTGGACATTATGTGAGAAAGCATATTTCAAAATTCTTTTGAGTAAGCGAGGGTCCATTGTACCTGAACGGTGAAAATCGAGGGCTAGCAGTGAGATAGTGTCATTGCGAAGAGACAAAACGTGAGAAACAAATTTGGTAAAACCCTTAAGATTTTTTGGAAAGTGTATAGAACTTAATTTAAGGGAGGAAAGATGTTTCCAGAGATTGTTCCATCTTGGGGACAATATGCATGTTTAGACTGCATGTTTGGTGTCTAGAAAAGAGAGTATGTGAAGTAGAACACAATCAGACAAGTCGCTAAGTCTGTCTTGGTTAGGGTTAGGGTTAGGGTTATGCTTATGCCTTTGTCTCTTCATCGTGATTATCTCACATAGAAAAGAAAAGCAATTATGCGGCGGCACTGAAGCAAAGTGTTGTATCGTTGATTCAAAGAAGTGATTGAAGAAACGAGATTGTTGATTTCACGATGGAGTTGGAATCAACAAATAAAATTACCTATTTTTTTTGCCATTATTCTTTAAGTTTTCAATTTTTTTTTTTTAAAGAAGTTTGTAGTAAATATGCAAAAACCCTTCGAAATTGTAACTTTCGTCAAAAACCCCCAATTATTAGGTAATTTGATAAACCTCATATTAAATTGTCAAATGTTAGTCAATTACGTACCCCCTCTGTTTGTTTTTGTTTTTTATTGTTACACTCTATGTTGTGGCAGTTAACCGTACATGTGGCACATCCACGTGTACTAAACGTTATGGAATATCGTAGGGGAGTAATAGCAGAAAAATAGATGGGGAATTGTTGGAACAATAGTAAAAAATAGACGTACTGTGACATTGTTTAAAATTGTACAAGTAGACTATCAAGTATCAACCACGACGCCCCATGATAAAACAACCCAACTACAACTATATCAGATCCCTACTACACAATAGGATCCGTTCTACAAATATACCTTGACCACTCTAATATGGTGTGTCCACCACTCTAACCTCTAACTTCTCCAAGTGCATAAACATATAGAAAGAAACAAAAAACTATATTCTTAAGATGTTCTTATTTTTCGAAGGGATATGTTATATTGATACAAGCTTGATGGATATATATATATTTCGAAAATTGTGTTTCTTCTTATTGTAGTGCTTGAAATAAGAATGAGTAGCAGCTTGAAAGAAGAAAAAAATACAATTAGAAGTTATATGAAGAATTATATAATATTTTTTAGGCATTATGCCAGATTTGTGGGATTAATATTGAGATATGCAAAACTTCAAGTAAGATCTGTAACTATTTTGGGTAGCATTATTTAGATTCATGTTTCTACTATTTCATTTGTTATTTCTTATATTTCTTTCTTCATTTCCTTTATTTGATCGGTATCTTACATTTCTATCTATCTAAAGAGGAATATATTGGCCCGGCTTTTTTTTCCAGCTTCTCTATTTTTTAAGGAGAAGTTAGGCCAAACACAATATGAATTAAGTTACTTATTTAAAAAGTACTTTTTTTAGAATACATAAAATTGAATGGAATGAGCTTTAGCCAAAAGTTGTTGAATGCTACTTCAAAAAACTACTTCTCGACAATTTATTTCACAAGCATCTCTCTTCAACTCACGCTGGGAACCTTTTTTTTTTTTTAATATTTATATTCCAATATGCTTTTTTCTTCCATTTAATTTTTTTTAACCGGTCCATTTAATTTTTTTTGAAGGAGGGTCCATTTAATTTTTTTTTTTTTTTTTTGAAGGAATTATATTATCTTTTTGATCACTTATATATTTAATTTCAATATTGTTTAATTATCACAACTTCGCTAATATTTTTATTCAAGCTGTCATTGAATGACAACAAATATTTTTATTCCCTTTCTTCAACCTCACAAATATATACACACACATTAGAGTTTAGAGTAATACTTTATGTTTGTTTGTCTATTTTTTTGTTACGCTAATGCGTATAATTTTTTTTTAGTGTTGCATAATGCGTATTATTTTTTGTGTAAAATGTAAAAGATATTTTTTGAAGGGAAAAATGTTTAAAATATAAAAGATATATTTTTGGTGTCATTCAAAAAGATAAGAATTCATATTATATGATATTATATTTGTTACATTGTTGTTACTTTATGTTTAGTTTGTTTAATAAGAAAAAGATATGCATAGTTTGTTACAATATAAATGTGCAAAATATATATAAGTATAATTTTTTTAGGCATCTATACTTGTACTTTTAATTAAAATCAAAATTTTATAAAAATAATTATACGTATTATGCAACACTAAAAAAAATTATATGCATTAGCGTAACAAAAAAAAACAGACGGACATAAAGTATTACTCTAAACGCTAATATGTGTGTATATATTTTCGAGGTTGAAGAAAGGGATTAAAAATATTTAGTGTCTTCAATGACAGCGTGAATAAAAATATTTACTAGGCTGTGATAATTAAACGATATTGAAATTAAATATAGAAGTGATAAAAAAGATAATAAATTCCTTCAAAAATAGATAATAAAATTAAATGGACCCTCCTTAAAAAAAATTAAAAAAATTAAATGGACCGGTTCGAAAAAAAATTAAATGGAAGAAAAAAGCATATTGAAATATAAATATTAAAAAAAAAGTTCCTAACGTGAGTTGAAGAGAGGTGGTTGTGAAATAAATTGTCGAGAAGTAAGTTTTGTACAATATTTTGCCATACAACTTTTAATTTAAAAATAACTTTAAAACTAAAAAAAATAAAGAAACCAAACAGCTTTAACTTCTTTCTTAAAGAGCTTTATTTTAACTTTGTTTTAAAAGAACTTTTAGACCGTAAAAAATGCCAAACGGTACCTTAACTATTTTGACATAATTTTTTGATGGGCTTAAAACTCAGGTAGTTGTAATCCCAGCTGCTCTATCGGGTGAATGTATTATCATCTTTTTTTTTCTTTCTTTCATTTATTTTTTTGAACAAGTTTTTCTTTCATTTATTAAAACAAAATAATGTTAAATATATTCTTCCCTCATGAAATCTAAGATGGACTTAATTAGCCAATGCGGGATAGTTTGATAAACATGGTTGTCAGATTTTGCTTCAGATCGAATGGGAATAGTGAAATGGAAAATTGTAAAATCGCAATCAAAATTTTGGGATTTTACTCAACTATTTTTGTACAATCGATATAAGATACCAAAATCGAAACTCGTAAAATTGAATCAAAATTGATGGATTCTACCAAAATAAAAATAATGTTAAATATATGTTATAAATTGCATATAATACTCACTCGAATTTAAAGTTCACAAAATAATTATACACAAATAACACAAAATCTAAATGTCAAATATTATTTCGTAGTTATACTAATGCTAAACAACCTAGACAAAATACTTAAAGGAATTACTCTTAGATGCCTGACAAATACAATGATGGATTGAAGGAAAGGATGATGGATTGAAAGGAATAGACAATATCTAGTTAGGTATAGATCATTTAGAACTGGATGTACGGTGAAGAGGCAGTGTGGTGTGAAAGAATAAAAAAACATGGTCTGTTATGTATTTATAGAACTGGTCACGAGTACAAACCGGTCATTTGACGAAGCGGGTAAAAGTTGATAAGTTTAAAAGAAACGGATAGAATCTTTTAAAATCTTGCCATTACGCATGAATTTCACAATTTTCTGCGATTTTGGTGCAATTTTACAAGGATTTTTTCCTCTTTTGGGATTCTACTATGGATTTGAATCATTGAAGATGAATAAAATCATGGATTTCGAGATTTAAGTCGGGATTTTGACAACAATACATACAAGTGCTTATATGAGTAAAAAAGTGTGTTTGGTTTGGTGGTGGCAAGAATTGATTTTGATAGAATTGAGTTTGAGAGAATTGATTTTGGTTAAAAGTGAGTTGAATGTGAATTGATTATGTTTGGATACACTTTAATAGAAGTGATTCTTATGAATTGATGTTGTTTGGATAGTTTATATCAAAATTGATTTTGGATGTACAATTACCAAAATGGGTTTCAAAATGTGTGTATTTTTAGTTTTATTTTAGATAATGATTTAATTTATTGTGTTATTAAATTTAATATAATTTATAAGAAAAATTGAATCTTATAATATTGATTGAAAAAAAAACTTTTAAGAGAAATAGACAAAATTCACTTACATTTGTCAAAAAAATGATTTTTTTGACAATTTCATCAAACAAACGATAATGACAATTTAAATAAAATGATGAGAAACAAATCACATTAATTAATTAATTAGGCACACACAAACAGAGCATTGGGGCTGTCATACCCCAAATTTTGATCAGTTAAAAATTTTATTCTTATTTTAAAGGCTGAGAAGTTTCGTCTTTTCAGACGAAATTTCGGCATAAAGGTTACTTTGAAGTACCTCATTTTGGTTCCGAGAGGCGACTGTTTTAAGTTTTATTATTTTCTTTTGTGTTTTTTTTATATATTTATTTTAATGTTTTTTTATTTTATTATTATTTTGAATTTTCTTTTTTTTATTAATTAATCTTTTTTCACGTCAAATGCATCCCCATCATTGTTTTTCCCCTTAGTTACTTGTTTTACAAGTTAACTTCAAATTTTTCTTTTTTTTTTATGCATTTTTTATTTTATTTTTTTTCTTCACATTTTTATTTTGTTACTTCGTTCTAAAGAAAACTCAATTTCATCACACCAAACATTCCAATTTCAATTCCTCTCATTTCTATTCACAAAAATCACAAACTTTACACCGTTTTGTTTTGTTATTTTCAAAGTCACAAAAGTCATTTTCAAAAATTCAAAAAAACACTAACCTTCACAAATTCACCCAAAATGCACATTTCACTCCCATTTCATTTCCTTCACCATAATTTGTGCATCTAGAATCATCTTCACACATAACATGTAACACCCCGTTTCCCAAAAACCGCAATTTAATAGATAAATCAGAGTAACATCATAAAACGGAGTATTACGCTTCTATTCATTCAAGTAATAAATAGGAAAATTTCTATTTATTTAAATCAA
>Ga0228710_1003318_pt1 | contig 25641 bp, 12 predicted proteins | sample MedpolnodulmetaG_FD_177995 | JGI IMG/M metagenome (GOLD analysis project Ga0228710, IMG submission 177995) | Root nodule microbial communities from Medicago polymorpha collected in Santa Monica, California, United States - pink nodules | ecosystem: Host-associated > Plants > Roots > Nodule...
CGCTATTTCCCCTTTTGGACCATCTCTCCTCCACATTTCGAACCGCGTTGAAGTCCCCACACAAACACACATTTGCACCACTTAACAATTGTAATCTTGCTGACAAAGATTCCCATAGCGCCTGTTTAGCTCGAGAATCACAAGGGGCATAAATATTAAACAAATAGAACTCCTCTTTTGTGCCAATAAATCTACCATGAATAAATAATGCATGTTCCTGACTACCAGAAGACCACACCTCCACTTCATTTGTATTCCACACTATTAGCATGCCTCCTGAAGCCCCCACCGATGATTGATACGAAAAAGCATGATTCGCGTCTCCCCAAAGCGAAGTGCATAAAAAATCATCACACACAGAAAGTTTCGTCTCTTGCAAACATAGAACAAAGGGGCTCTTCTCGCCCACTAGCCTCCTAACTTCCCTCCTTTTCTCTAGACCTCCCAACCCCCGCACATTCCACGAAACAAGCTTCATACCGAAACCCACCCATGCACACACCCCCTCCACGACGGACTCCTACCCTCCCTCCTGCACCTCCATTCTCTCATCGGCCATGGGCGTTAGCACGGGACCTGAAGTGCCCTTATTATGCCTGGATAACACAGTAAAATTATTGTGACAGTTTCCTTTAAAAGAAACACCCAGAGTTTTTCCAATACATTGCACATCCGCTGCCTTCAACACTTCACTTCCATTTAAAGCTACCCAATTCGACCAGTCATTATTCACTGAATCCAAAGAACAAGATTCATTTAGTGAGTTTACATTCACCGCCTCTAAAGACCTTGTGACCCTGTCCCGTAGTTGTCGTCTATTCTGGATTTTTTGTTTCACAACGTTCATGAGTTTTGACTTCCGTAAAGCCTTCATAACCTCCTCTCTGTCACTAATAGGGAGTCGTGCCACTTTTTTGTAGGTAAGAACCGGATGTCTAAGAACTCCACCCACTTTCTTTTTTCCTTGTTTATTCGAGAGTCTCCCGCCTTTACCTCCCTTTGCATTTAACACTTTTTTCAGCTTTTTATTTTTAGAAGAAATAAGACCCATGTCACCTTCTTGAGTATTCTGAAGCCAATCTACACTCCATGGTCCCGAGTTACCCTGTGAGCACGGTATTGAGGTTTTCGGTGTAGATAAAGTAGGCTCCACTGTTGTCGCTGCCCTTGAAGCCGGTTCTCCCTCAGGAGACGTCATTTCCTCAACCAAGTCGATCCACTCTGTGCCTTGTTTCTCTGGCTCCAGTCTAATACCGTCCTTACAAACAGATGTCTCAGATATAGTTGGATTTTCGGTTGAATGCTTAGCAGTCGGTGAACTGGCCGAATGACCATTGGTGCCAAGGGGAAGCACCTTAATGGGATCCGTAGTCTTCACCGTTCCCTTATCCGAATCGTTCAATTGAACCCCGTCCATGTCATTTGCTGCCTCTAAATCTTGCACTATTTGATTAGCAAGTACCTCCAAGTCCTCAATATTTTCGAAGTCTTCATGTATATTCTCATTTTCGTGACATTCAGACCCCGCTTTGTCCTCCTCATCGTACAAACAAACGTCATCGCCCAAATGGAAACCCCATTCCTCGATAAGTTTTATCTCTACCATCTCACCGTCTACAAGAATTTGAGCCGAAGTATTTACCATGTCCAGTGAGTTCGTGGAAATCAACACCCTGGCGTAATCGAACCTCTCTCTATTTAAGGAGCAGCTGTCGGTTCTCAAAAATCTTCCACAATCCATAACACATAATTTAAAAAAGATTTCATTCCAAGCATGTATCGGTATTCCATAAAGTCGAATCCATGCGCCCCTCTGAAACGATACAATCTCTTCTTTCCACGGCACCAAATTTGAGAAAATGAAGTCGAAGAATTCTCTTGCTTTATCCACGATAACGGAAACATCCGCACCCGATAGTGACTGCACAAAAACCTTGTCAGCCCCTATGGGTATTATATCAACATCCTTAAAGCCCGCGTCTTCCACTCTATTTTGAATTAGCGGGATCGACGCCCCATCAATAACCGTACCTATGAACCCACGTTTTGCCCAATTCAAGTCCTCATCATGTGTTCGATACTTCCGAATCAGCTTGGTAACCGTTGTCTGTTTTGTTGTGCTTGCCTTCCGCTCATCCACTCCACCTTCACCCTCGCCTTCCTTCCTCCCCGCTCCTCCCACCCTCACCAAAACCGTTCCCACCCTCACTCCTCCTTCCTCTCCCTTCGTGAGTCCCCCATCCACCTTCAGCCCCTCCTCACTCCTACCCATGACCCGTTCCTTTCTTTTTTCTCCCTCTAGCCCCTCCTTCGCTCCTCCTCCCGCCACTCCCTCCTTCTTCCGCCGTGCACCATCGTTCTCCCTCACCACTTTCCTATCAAACCGAGCAAGCACGACATAGACACAATAGTTTCCAAAGCACACATTGTTTAACGCTTTCATTAACTTGTCTACATCACGCACCTTTGCATAGCGTACAAAACCATATACCTCACCATTTCTGTTCCTAGTATTTGCAACAAAAACCTGTTCTAAAATACCGCAAACTTCGAAGCCCTTTCGCAAGAAAAAGTTCGAAGCTTGAGGAGGAAAATTAGTGATGTAGAAGATTACGAACCGTTTTAGTGAGGTGTCTGTCTCCGCTCCTTTACTGTCTGGTGCAGTGTCACGCTTTTGGTATGGTACTATTGTGTGCACTGTGCGTTTTTGATGATCAGCAGCTTCACGTTTCTGCTGCACAACAACCTCTTTCCGTCGCTGCACCGTACCTGTCTGTTGAGCACGCCGTAACAGGGTGCGTGCATCCTTCTGGTCACGTCTGGCTACAACATGATGCTGATCAGAACGCTCATCTGAACCCACCTCATCAAACTCGTAGTCGCCCCATCTCAGTGGTCTTCTGGCCGTGTCTTCCGAACCTGTGTCGAAATCCCCATAATAGCGTTCCTCCCGCGAATCATACCTAACCCTAGATTGACGAAGCTTGAAATCCTTCCTAACCCGAAGCCGTTCTTCTTCTTCCTGAAATCTGTCCCGACTCTGACGTTCCTGTCGCAGCGCTTTCCTCCTCCGCGGTCTCACATCAGTCCATTGTCCCTCAATCCCACCCCTTTGTGGCACCCTGCTTGAAACCCTATCCCCCCCATGGTTCCTCACTTCCGGCGAAACATACCGGTGCGATGGCCCGTGACGTTGCCACAGACCACCACGGTTTACTCGCTCTCCCCCTCTCCACATCGCTTTTTCCTTCAAGAATAACTCGACTATTATACTATATATATTCTTGACTTATGAGTTTCAAAATTTTGTCAAATCTTGAAATGATCAGATATTCTCAATATTTGAGCCTAAACAGTTTTGAAAATCCTCTCTTATATTTGTAACATTAACTATCTCATCAATTAAAATGTTATTATTGTGAATTTATAGAACCCTCAATTTTATTAATTTTAATGCCAAATATAATTAATTTGAATTTTATGATTTTAAATAATCTTGGCATTTAAATATTCTAATATAATATATTTTTTAATTCATATTGTCTTAGCATAAAGATCCAAAGTTCACTAATTGATCATTCTTTTGACGACATATTTAAATTTAGACACTTGTCCCTAATTCTTGTCGCAAATTGATTTAAAGGGTCCTTATAATATTTTGTTTTCAAAATGAGTATAGTGACTTGTATATTATATATGCCATTTATACTAATTGAATCTAAAATTGACATATTTCACTTTAATATACATTCTTATAGTTTCTATTATACTCTCTAACTCAGACCTGTAATTTATTACTCTAAATATTGTGACAAACACTATTAATTATCTAATTATGTGTCTTGTCGCAATTAAATGTTTGGATCACAATAATATTAAATTATACATAGTGAATAATGCATTGTTGCATTTTTATGCTAAAATTCTAATTATGAATTAAAATTTGCACACCTCTCTGTTGTTTATCCGTTAAATTTATCAAAACAACATATTAAGAATTCATGCGATTTTAAATCATCCTTACAACTGAACACTTATATAAATCGTAATGATTTATAATTAGAGTCTCATATATGTTTAGTTATAATGACTTATTCTCTATTAATTTAAGATTATTTTGAGATGACTATATTATAAAATATTCTTGTTAAGTCATCAAAAGTCATTGGCTCCAAGTATAAGGATGAATGTCACACACTCCGAGGTAAGTCATGATTTAATTATTTTTTATCCTCTTGTGACTTATCGTATATTATTGCACATATGAAATTTTTTATTCATTCTTCTCTTTTGTTGTGCAATTATGATATCCTATATAGAAGTGAAATTCTTTTTCCAGAATATTCTAAATAGAACTCTATAATTCTTATATATTTGTACTATTAAACTCCAATTATATTTATATTCTAATTCTAGTATATAGTGGGAGTATTTATAATTTTATTCTAAGAGTTCTATTCTAGATAAAATAGAAAACTATTTGACACACTTGTGTTCCAAATAATAACTTTTGTCATTATACTACTTCATATGAAAGAAATTATAAAGTCATATTTATGATGTACTAATTTAAAATATTGTCAAGCACATTTTTCTATTATTTGAATATGACCGAAGTTGAGTAAAATAAGTACAATTGTTTATGCATGATATTATTGTATCATATTCACTTAAGCATAAACATTATTGATTTGTATAATTGTAATCTCACCTATCGTGGGTACAATTATGCAAATTTTGTTAAATAGATTAACATTATATTGGTGACAGTCATGCCCTATCGGTGTGTTGTTATTAATATAATTGATATTATTCAATGTACCTTAATTTTTATGCTTATGTCAAATATAATTAGAGTACTATATCAATATTTAAATTTTTTGAGACATAAGAATGGTACATTGTGATGATATAGTTCTTACTTATTATCCTTAAGATCTCGAATGAGATTACAATAAGTAAGTTACTCTCTTATTCTTGATAATATCTGCCATTGATAAATTATATATTCATGGGGTTTCATACTATCATTAAGTTACCACTTGAGTTAATAATTCTGCTATACTAATGTGCAAAATATGTGGTTGAGTTCATGAAACTCAGTTAGTTGAAATTATATAACCACTTATGTTGATGATCTTGCACTAGTAATCAAGTATCCCACTGTTGAATATTAAATTATTAAAATAGTTCTATATTTCAGTGATCACTAATGAGAATCCCACTTACTCTTGTTTATATATATGTGAGATTAGTGGGAGTGTGTACACAACACTATATACTTTGAGCTCAGATGAGAAATAATCTCACTCTTGTTTATATATATGTGAGATCAAGACAAATGTGTACACAATATTATATACATACAATTTAAAATTCTCGTCATTGCCATATACTCTTTTGCACACTATAAAATATGGCATAGCTTAAGAGACTTTAAACATAGTCTCATTCTAATATGTTGAGATATATATTAAAATTCTTTTTTTATCTCAATAAGCATCATAATTGGATGTTTAAGTCAATTTTGTTGGAATATGCACAATAACCTCTTAGCATGCAAATATATGTTGTGCTTCTCTTTTACCAACATTCCATATTTTATGAGGTAATAAATAATAAGTACGATGTATAATATCAATACTCCTATCGAGTATGATCTTTTGTTCTTGAAGTACTTATAAACTGAGATAATCATAAATGTTCGTTCATTATAGACATTCTAGTGACCACATTAATCCATATTTTATTTTCTTTAAACTAAGTGTTTATGTTGATCCATTTCGGAGATTCTTGAATTTACTATTTTCTTATGGATTTTCATAGTCATATGTTTTGCTAAAACGTGGATTAATTGAATGTCAAAGAACATTTATTGATTTTGACTAAATGTAATTACTCTCTCTTTATAGGCTACCCCTATAAGTAATTACTATTCTTATACATATGTGGATATATGACTTTTATGAAATTGAAAACTCATTAGCAGAACCACTAACCACAAACTTATATAAATAAGTATTGTAACTCATAATGATTTGATTAAGTCTATGATATTTTGGGTTAGTGGGAGTTTGTTATAGCATTTTTTAATGCTTGGACCATTCTTTAATGACACACCCTTTTAATTCAAATGTGTCACTATAAATTCATCATTTGTTAGAAAAGTGAGTCTTTGATCTGTATGATTTGTTTTCCCTATCAGATTCAATTTCTGCAGCATTAAAGCTTACTTCTCTTTTGAATGATTAGTGTTTTGACCATACATGTAATTTTAAAATTTAAATTCTTTATGACAAGTGAAATTTTATATTCTTTTAGTAATTGAATATTGTCATCCAAGTGGGAGATTGTTGGATTAATTACTTAATTAATCAATTATGGATTGACAATAATCAATTATTATAAGTTAATATTATATTATAAATTATGGTCTATTGTGTTAAACACTAATTAATTGATGAATATGTGTGATTGGACTATTCTTTCTAAATGGACAGTGATGAGTTGGACCATTTAGTTAAGTCCAATGAGAGGTCCCTGTCCTCAGCCGTTTAGCTATTTAAACACCATTCCATCAGACGGTTAATCATTCTGAACATTCTGGTGCTAATCGGAATGAGGGTAGTCATCAACCTAATTCAATTCAAAGGTACACAATTTCTTCTTCCTTCTCTATGATATGCCATAATTTGTATCCAGTGAAACATGGCTAAACTCTTAAAATTTTATCAAATGATTGACGAGTCCAATTATTATAAGTACTAACTATATCTACTACTTAACTTTTTTTGACAGAAAAATCCAATTAATGTAAGTACTAACTATATCTACTACCTAACTTTTTTTGACAGAATACCATTAGTATTTCCTCTATTTAAAAATGAGTGTCAAAATTTTGCATACTATTAAAAAATGCCAAAATAAAAATAAAAATCAAAAGACAACGTTTTTACTAAACTACTCCTAATGATAATTGATGTGTTTCCCGCAAAAGTAGACTATATTACATTAAAAATAATATACACAACATTAATCATATGACATAATTGTAAAAGTTTACATTAAAAAGTAAAGATGATATTTATTTTAAAACAATTTTTTTTTAAAACGACACTCATTATAATTTATAAATCGACACTCATTTTATTGTGCTAACTGCTAAGAATGAATGCAATAAATACGAAGGTGCACAACCCAAAATGGATAGGCATGCATCATGCATGTATCAAATCCCACTCTAAATTATTGCATTACATTTAAATAATGTCGGTCCAGCAAATATTGGATGTGGTAGAGAAAACAGATATGTAGATGCCTATCAAATATTGGTTGTTATCTAGTCTTTTGTTAGCTGATAGTATGACGATTACGTACTACCCGTCATTTGATTCTGTGTGATATTATTAAAATTAAATAAATTTTAGAATGAAACCTTTTAAAGTTGATAATAATATTTTAGAAAAATATTATTATTAATTTTCACTTAAGTTCTACTTTTTAGTTTTTTTCATTTAAATTGCTACATAAATACATTTTATAACCATAACCTTATTTGTTGTAGAAAATAAAACATAACTGTTTTTTAGAAATAATAAGCACATATTTGATTTTTATTGAATGTTAACGTAAAACTATTTTTTTTTGGTAGTGAATGTAAAACTATTTTATACTAGTAACATATGGTCTATTTTTCCTTCAAGGGCTCAGGATAATGAAGGGAGAAAAATAAAGAGAAAGAAAAAGAATATTATGTGAGCATGAGAGAGAAAATTGTCTAAAAATTGTTAAAAAATAATTGTATAAATATAATTTCCCTATAAGGAGGAATTAATATTTAATCAACTATCCTCTACAAAAAAAAATATTTAAGTCAACTATACATCTATAATCAGCAAGCAACAACCCAATGAACATTTGTAAAAAAAAAAAAATCGATGAACAATAGCGTAAATAAATCTAGTGAAACACTTGATAGGGAAAGAAGAAAATTTAGAGGTAAAAATAGAAGGCCTACATATTTTATTATAAGAGTATCTTCAATAGGGAGTTTTTTTTTAAAGGATCTTCAACGGAGAGTTATTTACTTAATAAGAAGTTCAAAATATTAAGTACCTCTATTGGAAGAAAAAAAAATTATACTTATTAGTTACCGACAATTGTATAAGAACTTTCTTTTTCTTTAACAATTGACGGATCCACGCGATCAAAATAAAAAATAAAATAGATAAAAGTTGGTCTCACCGTCTTAAATTCATGTGATTCTTGCTCTCTTAAATTTCTTTTGATTTATTTTTTAGATGCACACATTAAAGTACATATTAGTGAGGCCTATATAAAAACATTTTTAGTTTATTACTGTTCGAGTCATTGCATTAGTAATATGTTACTACCAAGGCTCGTGCCAAAATAATATGTTACCACCATTCCCTATTTTCCCCAAAATAGTGTCCAAAAACCACCTTCCTCCACTCACCCACATCACTCCTCTTAATTATAAGTATGACACATGGATGAACGTTGAAAAGAGAGAAAGTTAACCGAAAATATGTTAAAAACAATTTTCAAGAGAACTGGAGGAACCCACTTGGGTTGGTCTAGTGGTATTGGCTTGAGACCTGGAAGTGTACTCCTCCTCAAGGTCTCAGGTTCGATTCTCTCTGGTGCTAATTTGAGGGGGTTAGTTTAACTTCTTCAAAAAAAAAGAAAAGAATTGGAGGACCACCCATTGAGAGATTTCAACATAAGTACTGGACAGAACAGTACAAGAAAGAACAACACAACACAAGGTGGAACAGTACACGACAAATTTTTATGACATTGAATAATTTTTTGTTTTATACGATTTTTGGGGATAAAATGCAATTTTGGTATTTTAGACAACATGTACGTGGGACAAAAAGTTGTGCTGTGGTTTGGTGAGGGACAAAAATATCAGTTTTTATCCTGTCTCATGCCTCCAGTTTGTCCTGTACCAGAAACAGTTTTACAAATCAAACACTGGACAACTGGAATTGTTCTGTCATGTCCTTCGTTTTTTAGCAAATCAAACGCACCCAGAGAATAGGCTAGGCCGAACTAGGCCTTGTAAGTACTAAATCTGACCTGTCAAAAAAAAGTTTGTGGTGGCCGAGGTTTGAACCTCAGACCTTACATATATTATGCATTGTCATTACCAACTAACTAAGCTCAAGATGACATGAACCTTTATTTTTTTAATAAGACACTTCATGTTTAGTTGTTTTCAATGTTTATTGATTGTATGTACTATTATTATGCATCATTTATTGTCAATCTTTTTCAAATATCATTTTTCTTCTTTTTCATTCAAAATAGTTAAAAAAAATTAAAAACTTAAATGGTTGTCTTTATCTTAAAACAATCCAACTATACCATTTCGACCCATTGTACTACTGGTGAGGCTGACCCAGTTCCCAAACTTCTCACCCAAATACTACCCAATTTAGTAAAACTATCACTTTTTTCATCCTATGAGTTTTTCGCACGCCTTATTTAAATTCTAAAATACAAAATATTTCAACATGTTTTTGACGTTTTTGTGGGGTGCTTATGTCGTTAAGATTCTATAATTCGAACCGCACAGGGCACACGAGAAATTAACAAGTTGAGAAAAGAAGGAATCATTGAGTAAATGATTCAGAATTACAGATAAGCTCCTCAATACACTACTCAGATATCATCTCTTATCAAATACACACACTCTAGAATTACTCTCCTAAATATACGCTAACCTGAGTATTACTTTTTTTAGTGACCTCCCTTTTGAGGGCAATCCCTCTTTATAGGTTTTCCATACAACAACTTCAACTCTACCATGGTCACCGGTAGTTTTCAAATGGAATTTTATTTCTGTTCCGGTATGAAACTTTAGGACAAAGGCTAGCAATATACCATGCTCGAAGTCTACGGTGTTCAGTGTGTAATATCTGCCGAAATGACTTGTCTTTCTTTGGGGTGGCCACTCCGTCCATGGTGTGATTCACGCCCCGAAAACATGGCATACTGGGATTAACATTAATTCATGTGCACACTCCATTATCATATGATCATGTTTATTCTTTTAACCAAGGCAGCAATTAAAAGTTTTTCTTCTACATTGATACTTCTCTAACTTCATCAAGACCATTTAAACACACCTTAAACAATACTGTTCACCATAGTTCACATCAAAACTCAATCAAACGTTCATCAAATCCCCAAAAACTAGTTGCAGAACTAGTCATATCATTCCTCAATACACAAGGTCTTTCCTTTTTGGAATATAATCTAAATAAAACCTCAATTCACAAGATGCTCAATATCAATGTCCTTTAAAAACTATGCATACCCCCAGTTTGCAAATTTGTAAAACCAGAGGGAATCCTCTTACACGTACCCAACTGAGCCAACACATGAATTGAACAAATATCTTGACACAACATGTAAGCGCATTTTTGGATTAGCAACTGCATAATCATAATGCTACTATGATTTTGACAAAAACTACACTCTCTAGTCACTATTATAATAAAAGGTTAAATATGTTTTTCGTCCTTACATTTTGCGCCCCTCTGAAGAATAGTTCCTACATTTCATTAAATGTTTTTAAAATCCTCATATTTTATCTCCGATATCAAAATTAGTCCTTGTTGTTAATTCTATAACAGAATGCTGATGTGGCAGTTAGTGGATCCCAATTATTTTAGGGTTAAATATGTTTTTGGTCCTTACATTTTACGTGACTTTGAAGAATAGTCCTTGTTATTTTAGGAATTTTAAAAACATTTATTGAAATGTAAGGACTATTTTTGAAAGTCACGCAAAATGCAGGGACTAAAAACATATTTAACCTTAAAATAATTGAGACCCACTAAATGTCACGTCAGTATTCCGTTAGAGAATTAACAGCAAGGACTAATTTTGATAACGAAGATAAAATGTGGGGATTTTAAAAACATTTAATAAAATGTAGGGACTATTCTTCAAAGGGGCATAAAATGTAAAGACTAAAAACATATTTAACCCTATAATCAAAATACAACCTTTTAGGATCATTAAATAACTGATGTATCTAGTAAAATAGTGTCATATACATGAGTTATTCGATGAACCTAAAAAGTAAATTTTTGCTTAAACAGAAGGGTGTACAGTTCAAAATTTCAACAACGTCAAACTCACATTTAATCCAAACATGACTAAGAAATTAAGGTCATTAAAAATTCATGAATGCCCTCCAAAAGTTTGATATTATCCATCCAAACCAAACATCCCTTACAAAAAATGCCTTGACATCTTCCACCACAAGTTTTTCTTTCTAAAACAAACACAACCATCCAAATTGATTTTCATTTTTCACCAAACTTGAAATACAAAACATTAATTAATCCTAATAGAAATCAGTCACATCTTCAAAGACTAAGAGAAGCAACACAAAAAAGTTTAAAAACTGGATAACAAAGGTTAGAACTCGAAACACAAGTTACACACAAATACAACTTACTAAGAGATTCGTTAGCATAGTGTGGTAGTGGACCCGGATCCACTACCTTTGTCTGTCTCTCTCCTATACTATGAAGCATTGACACACGCCGACACAGATAATAATTTGAGAAGTGTCGGTGTCAGACAACAATGCGTGTAGGGACACACCTAATCCGAGGAGTGTCCATGCTTCCTAGCTTCTACATTGCACTATCTCCCTCTTGTCTTATTTATCGTTTCTCTTTCATCTCTCTCATTCACGAAAATGCACTAAAGTCACAATGATTTTTCCGCCACCAAAGTCGCTGAATTCCAATCTATGTAGTAGTAGTAGCAGGATTTGGCAAAACCCCTTTAGCTTCAACAAACCTATACATATACCAAGACCCAACAGACCTATAAGGCTTCCATTTCTGACACAAACCCTCCATTTTTTCAGGAGAAGGCAAACCCTTAAGACCATACAATTTCTCAACACCTCTCCTCACAACAAGATCACCAACAGGCAAAACATCAGGACGATGTAGTGTAAAAATCATAAACATATGAACCGACCAAGGTCCAATTCCCTTAACCGACATTAGTTTCTCATAAAGCATTTCATCGTCCATTTCAACAATCGATGAATCCGATAAAAACCCATCAGCGTATTTGGTTGCTAGGTCGTGAATGTAGGTTGCTTTTCGCGCCGAGATTCCTACGGAACGAAGAGTGTCTGGTGAAAGGGATAAAACGGTGGTTGGGAGGATTGAGGATTGGTTTGTGAAGAGTGAAATGAAGCGTTGTTCGATTGAGGCTGATGCTTTGATGGAGAGTTGTTGAGAGATTAGGGTTTTGATGAGAGAGAAGAAAGGTGTGATTTTTGAATTTGAGAATTGGGGTGGAGGGAAGGTGTTGATGATGGTGGAGAGGAGTGGGTCGGCGGCGCGGAGGTGGTTGAGTGCGGTGGCGATTTCGTTTTGTGATGTTAATGGTTTTGGGATTGTTGGTGTGAGAAGGGGAAAGTGTGGTTTTTTCACTTCTTCTTTGGTTTTGATGGTGGGTTTTAGGATTTTTTTGGCGGGGAAGGTGATTTTTGAAGAGATTAAGGTTTTAACGATTGGGGGTTGTGGGTTGGTGATGGGGGTGGGGTTGGATTTGATTTGAGATCGAGTTCGTTTCATGGTTGTTTGTCCGAAGACTCAAGTTTGCTTAATGGAATCTCTTTTTTTCACTAATGGACCGACTCTCTTTCTTGATCTACTAAAATAACGATTTTTTAAACCCCACCAACATTTTTGTATATAGAATAATCCTCCACGGTTCACTCTCACCATCTTTGTTACTGCTAGGTCTGATTAACGAATGCACAAAAAGTTATTATTTTTTAATGTTTAAACAATATTTTTTAGAATGGGAATGGAGCTATGTTTTTGGATGAGTATTGGAGGTAAGCGATCAAAATTGATATGTATGTTTTGATCATTTAAAAAAGAATTATTCTACTTTAAACTAGAATTTCGTTGTTGTCGCTTCTATCGTTAGTTTTAGTCTGAAATCACTTTAAATTTAACTCACTTTTATCCAAAATAAATTTTAATACATGAGTTTTGCTAGAAGACACCCATGAAGTTGTCTTTTAGCAATCCACACCTCAAGGTGTGATTATCAACTTTTTAATTATAACTTGCTAAAAAACACCTTCACAAAAATTAGTTGGTCGTTTAGCAAATACCTATAGAATAACTTGTTAAAAGACACCTTTAAAAATTGTGTCTTCTAGCAAAACCCTTAATATATAACTAAGACATATAAGAACTTGTAACGTACTTCATTTTGAGAATTTATTTCATTGAATTTGTTATTGAAGCAATTAGCTGAATATTTATGTTGTACTTGTGATGGTGGTAGTCTGATATTCACGTTTTGGATACCTGGCATATCTTATGCCATATCATTTTTTAATATAGTATTTTTCTTGGCTCTTCCAAAAATAAAAATGTAACTCAAGATTTGTAACAAGTTATTTAACCAAGTAACAGCTCATAGCAATTTGATTACTCCTTAGTTTATATTACAGACAGATAGATAGTTGCTTCTGGCTATAATTAACAATAGAACCAAAATAACTAAACAAAACAACCAACCACAATTTCATAATCCATGCTGTCTTTATTATTTATATTAAGTAACATCTAACAGTTCACGTATACGTAGTGTGTGTCCAAGACTGACAAATCTGCCAAACATTGCCTTGTCTGCTAGCTTATTATCCAATGTGAAATATGGAATCTCATTGTCTTTTGTCTCAACAAACATCACAAGTAACAAGAAATAGAGACACCTACCTCTCTTGTTGAACTTTGAAGTATTGTTTCTGAAGCTGCAATGAACTTGATCAGAGAAGATTGTGAAGATGGAAACAACCTTAAGAAACCGTTTCTTAACACTGGTAGCTGGTACAGAATGGGATCAAAACAATCCAATATCTTAAACTCTTCAACTCAATATGTCATGCGAGATTCTTCTGTTTCTGTCCTCCTTTGTGTCCTCATTGTTGCATTGGGTCCTCTTCAATTCGGTTTCACGGTGCTACTATTGCTTCATATCATAAACTAACTTTTCTTAAGCCTTTACTTTCTTCGGAATGAAATATAAATAAAAAGATCCAGAAAGTCAAATGTATTTGATCCAAATTCTATGTCAAATAAATTTAACTTTTTGAATTTTTTCAAGTATAATCTATTTCATTCAAGACGGAGTATTTGCCAACAATTTCACACTTTCTACTTTCTCTTTTCTTTAACCTGTTTTAATGTGTTTGCTTTTGTGTAGTGTGGCTATACTTCTCCGACGCAAGAACGTATAATCAGTGATCTAAACCTCTCACTTTCAGAGGTTTCCTTTAACTCTGTTCATAGTTGGTTCTTTTATCTGAAGGATGAACATAATTGATTTATATATATATATTTTTTATACTGTGTTGGAGTCAGTTTTCTCTATTTGGATCTTTATCCAATGTTGGAGCCATGGTGGGAGCCATTGCTAGTGGTCAAATGGCAGAATACATCGGACGCAAAGGGGTATTTTAGTAACTTTACCATAATCGTATATTGCCTCCTTACTTATTTTCAAAATATTAGATGTAAGATTGAATAACTAATGTTAGTACTGTGTTTTTTTCTTTTAAGTTGATGACATTTTTCCTATGTTAATAAAATGAAAATGCAGTCATTGATAATTGCTGCGATCCCGAATATAATAGGATGGTTGGCCATCTCTTTTGCCCAAGTAAGCTTCAACAAATTATTGACATTGGTTGTTGACTATTGTTTTTACTGTTATATAATATGTAATTTTCGTAAACTTATATGTAGGACTCGTCGTTTTTGTTTATGGGGAGGTTTTTGGAAGGTTTTGGCGTCGGGATAATCTCTTATGTGGTTGGTAATCTTCAACTTGATTGTGTTAGATAATATCTTATATCGAAGATATTTTAGTCTTAATTTTGTGTGATTCTGGTTACTCGGTTATGTTTTCTTTGCTTAGACTATGTTACTAGTTTATTGTTTTTTCTTCTGTTTAGGTGCCTGTTTATATAGCTGAAGTTTCACCTCAAAATATGAGAGGTACCCTTGGATCAGTGAACCAGGTTGGCACTTGCAGTTCAAAGTTATATTATGAATGCTAATCTCAATGCATATTAATATTTTTCCTAATTCTTTGTACTTTTGAAATGTTATTTTTCATGTCTATGATACTTTGGACTCAGCTATCTGTCACAATTGGAATATTGCTAGCTTATTTGTTGGGCCTTTTTGTCAATTGGAGAGTACTTGCAGTTATAGGTAACTAAATTCCTGGTGATTTACTTGGCTTGGTTATTAGAACATTTATTTTTATCAGTTGTAATCAAATAATAGCATAAACATTGGCTGTTCTATTTCAGGAATTTTGCCATGTACAATATTAATACCTGGATTATTTTTCATACCAGAATCACCAAGATGGTTGGTATGGTTCACTTGCATTTACTAAACAAATTTTCTACTTTTCATCTCTTTATGTTTTATATTTCTCTTCAAGAAAAGAAGAAATGTAACATCTACACATTAGACTGAAGGGGTGTCCAACACGCGTTAGTATTTGACACCAACACAACACTGACACATTTAGTTATTGCATTTTATCAAATTATCACCGGTGTAGACATGTCTTTGTTGGTGTTTCGTAGAAAAATAATGATAAAGGAGAACGTGATATTTTACTCTTCCTAGTTTACTTTCTTTATGCTTTTAATGTTTTTCATTCCTTCGTGGATTGGTGGGGATTTGGGAAATTAGGCCAAGATGAGAATGACAGAAGAGTTTGAAACTTCTTTACAAGTGCTAAGAGGATTTGATACCGATATATCAATCGAAGTACATGAAATTAAGGTATTTAGCTCATAGTTCTGAGTTAATGAAAACAGAAGATTCAACATATACACAAGGTGCAAGTTATAATCATTTTAATTTTTTTTGTAGAAATCTGTGGAATCAATGGGAAAAGGTGTTACAATCCAGTTTGCAGATCTTAAGATGAAAAAATATTGGTTTCCTTTAATGGTAAGCTAAATTTCCTTTTTGGTTCCAATTATGTACTCTTCTTCTCACTATTTTTCCTAAGGTTGCACTATTTAATTGTCAGAAAATTGGAAAAAACCACTACTTTTGGCTGAGATCCTGCAGGTAGGGATTGGATTACTTGTACTTCAGCAATTGAGTGGAACCAATGGAGTTTTGTTTTATTCAAGTACCATCTTTCTAAATGCAGGTTAGATCTTCCTGTCAGTTGTTAAGTGTAGAGTTATCAATGCATTAAATTTTATCTTTCTTAATAAATACTTTCTTTTCTTAACTTTATAATCAGTATCCCAAAGACAATTGTGAGCAAGACTTTCTTAAATAAATGAAAGACGAAATGTATCACACAGTTGTTTAAGTTGTTTAATTGTAAAAGATTAGTCCTTCAAGTTTTTTTATTTTTTATCACAAAGGTCCTTTAAATCTCATTATGTGTATACTGTTGCACTTTTCCACGCATTCTGTTGCAAAAATACACATATTTCATTAAGTTACCGACAAGGCAGGAATGGAGTAGTCCCAATATTTTATGAGTGTCAATACGCACATAGACACCCAACCACCCATTTAACACCCGACTTGGCCTCACATGGCTCCACATGGTATATCACTAGTAATAAGAGAGTGAGAGTTGACATCCAATCAAGCTCGGCTACATACTGGTGTCCGATGTATTGCATCATGAAGAGATAGAAGAAACTTAGTGATAGTTTCACAAATAACTTGTTCCACAAGTTATCTAGACAGTTAGTTATAACTAACTATCTTAGGTTTCCTATAGTATACAACCATTGTATCATAGCTATCCTACCCCTCTATGAACTGTATATAAGTTGTAATGCTCCATTTGATCAATTAATGAGAATCTATTTCATTCATTTCTTCTTTCATAATACGACAGGTGTACAAAATTTAAAGAGTGCCTACCTATCTTTTCTCATTTTATATTGCTGTTGCTTTGGTCTTGACTTCCGTTTTATAACAGGAGTATCATCAAGTAATGCTGCTACAGTTGGACTTGGGGTTATTCAGGTTGGATTTTGCATATCCTATTGTTTCTTCATGTAATAACAAAATAGTAAATTCAGTTATCATAATCAGCTTTTTCTTCCAGGTCATAGTCACTGGAATCACTACTTGGTTGGTGGACAAAAGTGGGAGAAGGCTACTTCTAATAGTTAAGCAAAATGCATAATCCAAAATCCATAGTGCATGAACATAGAAAAAGTTATAGTGAAAATCTATAATGTTTAATCACTTTTGCAGATATCCTCATCAATAATGACAGGAAGCCTTTTTCTTGTTTCAATAGCCTTCTATCTTGAGGTTAGTTAGGTAATTATTCAAAGTTGATTCAATATCAGAACCATTACTGTGTTAACTAGTTCATTATATTGATACTAGGGAATTACAGAGAAGGATTCTCCTCTATACAGCTTTTTGGGAATACTTTCTGTTGTTGGGCTTGTGGTATGTTATGTTGGACTAAGATTGTTGAACATTGTTTTTTTCAATGTGAATTCAAGAGTTTAAGTACTTATCAATTTTATCAAATGTTTCATTTTAGGCTATGGTGATTGGCTACTCTCTTGGACTTGGACCAATCCCTTGGCTTATAATGTCTGAGGTAAAATTTAGACTTTATTTTCAATTCACCTTATAAACATAAGAGATTATAAATCAAACATAAGGAATCAAACAATTATTGTTTTAGTGCTATACTAACAAGATACTCGTGTATTCGCACGGATCACTTATATTTTTTCACATTTTTGAACATAAATAACCTCTTAGTTCTTAATCTTGTTTTGTAGATACTTCCTGTGAATATAAAGGGTCTTGCTGGCAGCATAGCTACCTTGACAAATTGGCTAACTTCATGGATTATCACAATGACTGCAAACTTGCTTTTGACTTGGAGTAGTGGAGGTTTGTTTTTGTTTCAAGTACATTCATGAATCATGATTGCTCTTTATTATTTTTTCAGAATCATATACTAAAGTTTGGTTTTCAATAGGAACATTCTTAATCTACACTGTGGTAGCCGCGTTTACTGTTGTTTTCGCGGCAATTTGGGTCCCCGAGACAAAAGGAAGAACATTGGAAGAAATTCAGTTCTCCTTTAGATAGATATTGAAGGAAAGCACGTATGTTATAGCCTTTCTTGGTTTCACTCAAAATGTTGTTAAAATCACAAAATTGTATTTTCTTAAATAAAATGACAACTCTGAATTTATAAAGAAAATTAGTCATTTTTAAAATTGATTTGTTTAACATTACCTCCATCTTGGACAACCTTAGTCCAACATAACATGCCTTATTTAAATTTACTTATCACAACATTTATATTAGTGTTTGGATACGCTCACACATACACAATAATAACTTGTAATTTAGTGCTCAATTGCACTCTCTAAAATAACTTATTAAATAAATATTTACTTACCAAATACACCCTTAACATATTCATAGATGTGAATTAGATCATTTTCTTTTGTGAAGCATAACGGAAGAAAGAAACTTCTTTAGGCACCTATTGTAAATATAGGGTCGTTCCAAATGAGCCAAGTGACCAACATTCTTTATTACTTCAAATGTTGCATTATTCCCTAGCCTCCTGTCATATGTATCAATGATTATAATTATGTGATCAGGGTAAACTTTAAGCGTCTTGATAAACCTTAAGAGTTGTTTGGAATAATTATAAGAGTTATGCTAAAAAATGGATTATTAGTTGTAAATCCTAAGAGCACTTATTAAGGATTCAAAAGAAGAAATTATTCGTAAATGTTATGTAAAAAATGTTCCGAGCAACCTCTGGTATAAAACTTCTTACTCTTTCATGTTCCGAGCAACCTCTGGTTTAAAAATTTCATCTTTCTCACCCTATAAAAGATGTATTCGCTGCAGAGGGAAGTTGTCTAGTTATGATTAATTAATATAACAAAAAAAAAACATAGGTTTTCGAAGAATTGGAACAAACACACACATAGTACATATAAGAGTTTTAGTTCTCCACTAAAATAAGAGTGATAACATCCAAATGTGAAGATAATTACCTGCTGTAATTTTGGGATGTTGATGTCTCTATAGCTAATGACTGAGGCCTCTAATAGCTCACCTTGCTCCTTCCTATTCGAGAACATCAGCTACAGTTAGCAACGATGCTCACATTGCAACTAAGTTAGTGTTTTTTGAGATATTATAAGAGGATCCATAAATAGCACCCAGTGGTGGCGATGAATGTTCATAACTATTAGTGTTTTTATATACGAGATAGAGTGTTGATCCACGTTTTTGCCATATAAAATTCACTCTATCTTGTTCGTGTTCCCTGTCTTGGGGATGTTTTTTCCCATTTCCCCTCTCTGAGGGTCCACACAATCCTCTCGGATATTCATATAAGTAAAAAATTAATCAAAATTCTATTATTTTCAATCAAATAGGGAGTAAAAAAATATAAATATAACTTAACCATAAAATACATGAGGTATTAAGATATTATTGTGAATGTGGTTTGTGACAACAATAAACATCAAAAATAAATTTATTTAAATGTATTTTTTGTCTATGTAGGTATAAGACAAATAAACTACTCCGGGATGGAGTCCACGAGGAGAAGGGTTGTAGCCCTTGTCCCTAATGAAATTGGAGGCCTAACTCATCCTTAAAAATCGGTTCATAAGGTGAGGATTGCCTTGGGACATGGGTTACCATAATGAAAGTGGAGGCCTAACTCATCCTTAAAAACCGGTTTATAAGTTGAGGATTGTCTCCTCTATATAAACTTTTATCAAGAGTCTTATCTATCCGATGTGGAACATGAGTTTTTTTCAATAGTCCCCGAGCTATCCTGGAGGGGTTTCCTCCACCATCTCTGCAGTCAAAAATTCCTATCCATGAGGTTTTAAAAAGGGGCGATCTTTGCGCACATAAATCCCTGCTTACAAGTACAAATTAACACCCCTAATTTTTATGAAATATTATCTCTTTTTAATTACTTTTCCTTTTAATATTTAAAAGAATAAATTATTATTTTTAATTTGTTGAAGTCAGATTTTTTTCTAATTGACGTTAGCCATTTTATTTTTGTATATGAAAGAGCGGCAAAGCACGTCTGTTGCATATACAATTTTTTTCCCTCGATTGTCATTTTTTGACCCAAAAAAAAGTATATTGTCATTTTTTCCTGAATTTTAACAATATTTTTTAATTATTAAAAAATTATAAAAAATAAAACAAATAAATTTAATATTTAATATTTAGATAATTATAATTTAATAAATAAATTATTGTTGAAATGTAAAGATATAAATAAATTGGTCAGATTCATTGAGTAATCTTTTTTGAGGTGTTCAGTCAACGAAGTTTATTTGGTTAGTAGGGTCACAATTAAATATTTATATTAAAAAATTATAAAATAAACAATGTGTATGTATAAGATCCTTAAACACCTCAAATAGAAATCTAAATTGTAGATGCTCTAACTACATTTGGCAATTTGTATAACTTATGGCCGAAATGATTCTTACTTTCAACTTTTTGTGTAATTTAATTTAATTTTTAGAACTCACTTAAATTTTGAAAACATCCAAATTACAGTTTACACCGAACAATGCAATTCTTTTACAAAATAAAATTTAAATTTTGAAAACATCCATTCTATAACATACCATGAAGTTATGGGAAAGGGTGATTAAACAAAGACTAGGAAGAGAGACTCGAGCTACGGATAAGCAATTTGGTTGTATGCTTGGGAGGTCGACTATGGAAGCAATCTACTTACTCCGACGTGTGATGGAGCGATATCTAACGGGATAAAAAATACTTGCACTTAGTTTTCATTGATTTGGAGAAAGCGTATGATAAAGTGTCTAGAGAGATTTTGTGGAAAACCCTGGAGAATAAAGGGGTTAGGATTACTTATATTATAGCTATCAATGATATATATGAGAGAGCTTCTTCTAGTGTGAGGACGCAAGATGAGGCTACCGAATATTTTCCCATAACAATAGGATTACACCAAGGGTCATATACGAGATAGAGTGTTGATTTCAAATGTTGTTTACAACTTTCTAATTTGATTTCAAATGTTGTTTACAAGAAATTTTTTAGAAATTTATAATAAGTAATTATTTATACGTATGTTACATTTTGCTAATGTTTCTTTAGGGGATTCAACTAATATTTATTTTTTTCAATTGTTAGTTTATTGTTTTTAGTGTTGGTATGTTTTTGAAAAAATATTTATTTATTGTAACATATATTAGCACATAAGACTTATGTCTTGCATGGGTCGGCGGTCTAGTTATATCAACGATAAGGGTAACCGTCCTCTTTCAATTCATGCAAGCGGCAACCCTACTCGTGTCTTCATGTCTTTTGACAAAGATTTATATCTATTAACTACACAATATATTTGAGATACGTTAAACATTCATATATTGGTATTATCATAATAAATAGTAGACGACTGTATATATAACAATTAGAGTCAAGACACGTTTTAGTTATTGGAAAAATTGTAAGATTTAATTTAATTTATGAGAAAAATAAAAAATAAAGCACGTTTTAGCCCGTTCAAAACAAAAGTTAACAAATTATTAAGTTTGATTATTTCTTTCAAAAAGTAAGTTATTTTTTGTAGAACCAATCACTAAGTTATACCGTCCTTAACTTGAATCCACAAATAAATATTTTTTGAAGAGGAATCCACAAATAAATATTATCTATTTATAAAAAAAAAAAATCTAAATTAATAAAAATTAAATAAGACTTCTCTTAGTTATACTTTTTGTATACAAATTTTTTCTCTTGTTATAGAAATTTTTATTAATAAAATCATTTTATTAATAACACAAAATATAACAAATGATTTTATTTGTGAACAATCAAATACACAATAATATAAATAATGAATTGTTGAATATTTTTCTATTACCAACATATATATATATATATATATATATATATATATATATATATATATATATCGAAAAACTAAAATAGGTCGAGCAGAATGGTTGAATGATTGTTTAGTCACATACATAGCAAAACATATACTTGGTAGTGTTTAAAATAAAATATTACAAAATAATTTTAAAACATAATTACATCCTTAAAAAAACATTAAGTGCATGTGGAGAAATATAATCATAGATGTTTACACGTCTTTAATTGTTCTGATATAAAATAGTGTATAATTTTTACAATCTTTAATTTTTCACTAAGAGATAGCTATGAAATGTTTTTATATAACATTGTATAGGATATGATATCACACTCATTAATCAAAATTTCTAGATTTATCGCTAGTATTAGCTTTTGATAGAATAATAGGTTTGTGTCTAAGATAATATAAAAAATTTACGGACACCAAGTGTAAACGTTTTTATTAAAGGTGAGATAAAAAGGTGGATGTGATAAGTTAATAATGTGATATGAAGAAAGGTATAAACAAGGTGTTGAATGAGCATTTGAGAATATGAAAAGAAAAAAAACAAACCTTAAGAAAGTCATTAAGCACACGATCGGGAAACCAAATGTTTTTGTAGACACCAATAGAGAGAGTCTCCTCAATCCTTCAATAGAAGATGGCAATAACATTTATGAACAAGAAGAGAACCCAACATCTTTCAATGCACTACTAACCATAGATTCTGTCATAGCCAAAACTGAGCCAGTAACAACCACGACTTGAACCAACTCACTATACATCTCAGCCATTTTGAATGCCGCCATTTCACCATAACTGAATCCAACCACAACACATTTCTCCACATTGAGTTTCCTTAATCCTGCCACCAAACACTCGACTTGAAAAGCCAGCGATCGATCCAGCTTATCGGTGGTTGAGCCGCCAAAGAAAATTAGGTAAGGAACATAAACAACGTAATTTTTTGCTAATGTTGTGATTTGGAACTGCCAAGTGGCAAGTCCATCGCCGCAGAAGCCGTGAAGGAGAACCACTACTGGCTTGACGAGTTTTGAGATGGCCTCGGGTTTGTGCTTTGAAGTGGTTTCAGATGGAACCCAGAATCACATAATTGTACCTGGCTCTATCTCCACTGTGCAAAGCTTCACACCAGCCATCTTCATTGTCCAACTAACCAATGACCAAATAATGGTCACCGTGTTCAACATGTTTTTCTCTCATGTGATTGCACTCGCTTTCTCTTTGCAATGTTTTAAGCAATATGAACTCCATGCTAGTGATTTGTTTTAGTACTAGCATTTTCCATTTATGATAACTCGGTTTGCTAAAAGGAAGTCATGAATGCGAGCAAGACCCAATATGGACGAGACATGCATGTGTCATTATTGTTTTGCTCATCATTAAAACACACAATATACAAAACGAGAAAAGGGTGGAATTATAATTTGCTTCAACCATATATTTGATGAAATTCATTAATCATTTGAACGAATAAATACATTTAATTTTAAAAAAAAATGCCTATAGGAACTTATTAATCGAGAAATACTTGGTTGAGCATAACCTGAAATCAAAAGCATTTAGACACATAAACATTAATGATAAAATTTAAAAGAGAAATAATTTAGTCTCATTACTTTTTTTTAAGTTAAATTAACCCACTTAAATTGACACCGGAGAACATGATACCTAAATTTAGTCATATCACTTAATATCATTTTTCTTTTAATTTTATCAATCATATATGTCTGCCCAAATAAATTGTATTTAACTGTGCTTATGCAAAACTTACTCCTTAATAATCTTGCTTTTTAGATACTTCCGGTGAATATAAAGGACCTTGACAAATTGGCTAACTAATTCATGATTTTTTTTTTTTTAAATTCGCATGAGCTTGTATACTATATGGTATCAATATATATAAACTAAAGATTGGTTTTCAACAAGAACATTCGTAGAGAGAGGAAGTATTAAAAAGAGTGTATTTAAATTTATTATGTTAACAAGTAAGATAAGGGTGTTATTTAATGAATTCATTATAACAAGAAATTTTTGATAATATAAGTCAAATACATGTATAAGTAATAGTATAATACTATTTCCTTTTTAATTGTCACTTTGATATTTTACAAAAATCAATAGAAACAATAAATGCTTGTTGCTTTTGGAGAATAGTTTTGTTTCACATTACTTGTCATTTTCAAGTTTTAATTCAATATTAATTATTGAATTGTCAATAATACCCTTACCTATTTATTGTAGAAAGAGAAATGATAAATGGTTAAAAATAACACACAAAATTTCATCAAAAATAACAAAATTTATTTAATTTCTTGGTATGTGTAAACTCCTCAAAACCGACATGTATTGTGAAACGGAGGTAGTACTACTTTTGATACAATAATTTATATTTTTACTATAATAGTCTTATTCATTTAATATCTCATTTCATATATTTCTCTTTGCAATAAATAACTAATGGTAATATTGATAAAAAAAACAACATTTAATATGCATTAAACTTTGAAAGTGACAGTTAAATTTGAACAATTTTTTCTCCAAAGGACACTTAAAATGAACGGATATAGTAATTACATAACTTTTTACGCAAAAGTTTCCAATTTTAGTTGTTTAAACAATGTCCCTATAAAGCCCCGATACTTCAAAATGGACGACGTACCTTATCCTTTGTGTATCCTGCACCGATACTTGCCTGATACTTTCCGATACGTATCAAGAGAATATCCGAAGATTAAATTTTATTTTTTTAAAAAATAATTATCTGATATTTCCCGATACGTATCAAGAGAGTATCCGATAATTATCCTGCACGGATATTTCCCAATTAATATTAACTAAAATAACTTAACGTACTGATGTGTTCTTTTTTGGATATAGTGCTTCTTTTTTAGATCGATATAGTATAACACTAACAATGTTCCTTTTGGATATAGTATAGCACTGATGGTGCTCTTTTTGGGATACATTGTATATGTAATTGACTAATCATCACTCTATTTTATTTATATTTATGTTGATGTGCTACGAGCCTATGACTCGTTTCTTTTGTTTCTTAATATATTTACATATTAAAAAAAATGTTATAATTATATTTTATATTTAATTATATAATTTTATTAATGTATCCCAGCCGTATCATATCTTGATTTTTAAAAGTTTTTCGTATCGGCGTATCGATGCAGTATTGTATCTGTATCGTATCTCGTACCCGGGTTTCATAGCAATGTCCTATGCTAGCATTTCTCTTTATTTAATATACATTATCATTCTTACTTTAAAAGCTTATAAGGTCAAGCTTTAACTAAACCCTAATCTGGTTTTGGTTTTCCCTCATAAGCATTCATTAATAGTGTGTGAGGCAAGCCAATGACACATCATTTAATGTTTTTTTCAAATTCAAATTTCCCTCCCAAATGCCTTTTGGGTTTTACAAGTCTTAATTGAGTTGCCAACTACTTGACAGACTTCTCAAACTTACTTAACAAGCCTCACACCACATTAAATGCGTAATGGGTAATCTCTACATTTGTGCATTTGAAAGACTTCTCAAGCTTACATAACAAGCCTCACTCCATCCAAATAAATCATCTCCTTAAACAT
>Ga0228710_1003319_pt1 | contig 25639 bp, 19 predicted proteins | sample MedpolnodulmetaG_FD_177995 | JGI IMG/M metagenome (GOLD analysis project Ga0228710, IMG submission 177995) | Root nodule microbial communities from Medicago polymorpha collected in Santa Monica, California, United States - pink nodules | ecosystem: Host-associated > Plants > Roots > Nodule...
TTTGCTGTGATCGAGATTCCTGCCTTCAGATTCCACACTTCGAGGTAACAATCGAATCACTGATTCATGTATTAATTCGTAATGATCCAAGGAAAGAAAATCGAAATTTTATCCGCTGCTTTATTCTAAAAACGATTCGATTTTCCTTCAATGACATGGATTAACGTTCTCACCATGCTTCCGCAGTTATTCAATCGATTTAAGAGATTAAAATGTTATAACTTAGGAAAGGGTTTTGAGTCAAGAGATTAATCAAAACCACTTAGTTAATCCGTCGTAAAGCTAGGTTTATTTCTTTGAGAGAGAAGAGAGCCAAATTACTCACAGTCAGCAATAGAGGATTCGAAAGGCTTGATCATCTGTTTTAATCCAATTATTAAACCATTTTATTTACCGTTTATTAAACCCAACTCTACTGCTTAGGGCAACCCTATAAATTTAATACATCCTTGATTTTAACGCTTTTGCCGAGTAGAAATTGAAACAGTCCCTGTAGATACGAACTTATAAATTTTATTACTTTGATGCATTTTTAGTACACTTGTTAAAATTTTATCATAGAACACTAGACAAGTATTTCACTAACCTATCTAACTTTACAAAGAAATCAAACAGATAATCAATAGGGTTCATAACTTGTGAAATGATGCAAAGTCACAAAAATCTAACCAAGAAAGAAATTAATACATGGATGCTCAAAGTGGTTTCACAAAGGATATATAATGATAATTCAGGGTGATCTGAAAAAGTCTCTAGTTACCAAAAATAATTGCCTCGTGTTATGAGAATATAACCTATTGTCCCTAGAGAACGACCAAAATTTCAAGAAAATATAGCAATCCAACATAGAACACTCATAATGAAAGATAACAGTAGAAAATGTTGGGTATTTGTATTGGCTGCATTATTGCTAAAACAAATATCCTTCTTGTGTAAGTTGGAACCAATGTTCCAACATATGGTTAGGCATCTCTGTAAGATGTTGGATACAATGTTCCAACATCCTTGCACGGTTCAGTGTGCCTGGGTTCATGCCTATTTGTACGCGCGCCCTTTATTGTTTAAGGAAACAATATTTCCTTATCTTATTGACCAAGCAGTGCGCATATCTTTACAGGAATCAGCTGTGGAATATTTCTAAAGTAGTATTTTTATTTTAGGAAATATTTGTTATTGGTTGGAACGATCCTATAAATATTCCGAAATTTTAGGACTTTCCATATTTGTTTTCTGATTCTTGTTTTGCACATTAGCTGAACCGATCTGCTTTGTGCTGAAGCCCAACAAGAATATTTAGCCCAAGCTACTTCAGTATATAAGGGATACTTCAAGACCTAATTGATCATTCAAGCCATCATACTAAAAAGTTTAGATTTTTAGGGTTTTGAGTCTACATGTGCTCTACTCTTGTATTGTTTGTGATGCAAGTTTACAACCTTTTGTGAGCCTTTCTTGTATCGTCTGTGATACTTGTTTAGGACTGTGTGTGTGATTTTGATACTCTTGTGTACTACACCGAAGTTGTGAAACAAGGTGTTAGTTGTTTGTGTTTGAAGGTAACTTCATCCTTGAGTTTGTGTTTAGGTCTGATAGGTCACAGGGACTATGACTAACCATTAGGATAGTGAGATGGGATCTCAGAGCTAGGAGTTCCTAGGTTGAAATCAATACGGGTAGGTCCTAGGTATTTAGTGTAAACGAGGAGTTTGCTGAGAGCTATAGAATAAGGACTACACTAGTGGATTTCCTTCCTGGCTTGGTAGCCCCCAGAGTAGGTGTGTTTTTCACCGAACTGGGTCAACAAACTCACTTTGTTCTTTACTTTCTTGTCGTTTATTTTTCTTGTTTTTTATTTCTGTTTGTCGGGTGATGTTGGAACATTAAACTGAACATTGCAAACGTTAAAACATCATACATAACATATTAAAACAAGTGTGCTAGAATTTCAGAAACATATTGGAAAATATATTTGGCTCAAAATCTCACAGGTTATGCTATACAAAATTGTAATGGTGACTTTTTCCATGTATCTTCCGTAACAAGCGCCAAAAGTTATTGTGCTCTTGAACTTCAAAAGTAAGCTATCCTGCTGCTGACAATGGTTAGAATAATTCTCCAAGACTAAAACAAAATTTTAGAGATTTTTGAAAAGGAAAGTTATGCAATTCATGTAAAAACAATGCACCTATTCACGAGTTAGCAAACATTACAAGAAAGAAATTCTGAGTTCTACTGAATATGTAAAATAAATGAGTGAAAATTAAATTACTTATAATAAACATATGGGTTTCCTCCCATCCATTTCTCTTTTAGTGTCTCGAGATTGACACATTTGTCTAAGGTGAGATTGGCAACGCCAAGCCTTCAGGTTCCTTGTCTTCTTCTTCCTCATCTGACTAACCTCCTTCAGAATCTTTCCATCCATATTCCTCTTCTAGTTCTGACCATCTATAAGGTTCTTCATGCCATGAGTATTCTTCTTTAGGTTCGGAACCATTTGAATGTTCTACAAGAGCTTTGAACGTTTCCCAATTGTCAAGAAACTCCATAGCCAAGTTGTATGCATTTGATGGTGGAGTCACCTTGTATCGTTGATATTAACCGTTAGATCTTATGAACACCTCCTTTATCTCCAAGTCAACCAAAGCTTTAGTTGCCATGAATGTGTTTGCCTATGTTTTCAAAAAACTACGGGATAGTTTTGATTATTACAAGAGACACGGAACTAGAGATCTCAGGAGCATGTTGTGCAAAGGTTTTGATCAATAAAAGGGTTTGAAAAAAGAGCCACAAGATGCACTCAGGTTACTTAGAGAGAAGGACGGGTTTGTAAACAAAAGGCACTGTCTCTCGACAGGTTTGAGATTGCAAACAAAAGCAATATAAAGTAAAAAGAAAAGATAAATGCTTTAAGCACGTAAACTTAAAGGAAAAGTAAAATGCAATGCATTAAAATAAAGGTGGTCTACAAATCAGTTTACATACATTCTGTATAACTCGTTTCCCTAGACTCCGGTAGTTTGAGTGTTGTAGAATTTTACAAATGATTTGCGACCCATTTTCCGGCTTGGAAACACTTATTTATACTAAAACCTAACTGGCGCACCACTAACCCCATGATCAACACTTCCTCCATCTTGGGAAACCATTTGCCCCACGTTTCCACTAAGGAAATTGTTTCCTACCTTGAAATCGTGCTTTCCCGCCTTTATTGCTTGACTTCGACGCGATCTTTCTTCAGTTTTGTTCCATCGAACTTCAAGTCACGTGCTAGCTTGCAAACTTGTCAAAATACTTAGCTTTGAATACGAGACAACCTTCGATTCCTACAAAGTTAAAGGTCAAACAAATGTTGACCATATTAAATGAGCGTAATGAATTTACATGCTAACAAAATGCCCCCCAAAAATACCATTTTCGACGACTTTCGTCAGGAAAAGGAGAACATTGGCATTTTTTAATATTGTCTTGAGTCATCTTGAAAAGATGACATCACTCCACTCATTATCTTCAAAACATGATATTTTAGTTTCTTTTCCCTTTGATCATGTTAGGTTTAGAGTGGACAACGTCTTTTCACTGGAAAAACGCTTAGAAATTTATTTATGACCCTAAGTGCCATTTGTCGTTGATCTAACTCTTCAGGTGTAAACCCTCGCAACTCCCCATGTTCATCATCATTGTTCCTTTCTTTGTAAGATTCCCGAGATTTTATGTCTTCCAAGACCATTAATTATCCACTAACCCAAAATGCTTTTACCCACTTTTGCACACGTGGTAATTATGGAAGAGAAAGATGAGAAGACAACTTTACCAATCACATTCATCATTATAAGAAGCTTTGTTTCTTCACCTGCCTTTCATCAAACCTTTTCTTTCTTCATACTTGGGACTTTCTTTTCTTGTAAGAAGAACGTACCAGTTTTACGCCATGGAAATATTCCCCTTGGAACTTCAACTCTTTATTGCCAAAAAGATTGCTGCTTCGAGGAGTATAGGGTTGTTGTCCTTTAGGGCATCGACAACACTTCATCGCCAACTATCTGAGGACGCTGAGGTACTTAGGACTATTTCTGCCGATTGTTTACATCTTCTCACCATACCTTCACCCAAAGCAGGTCAAAGGAAGTTTATGCGACAACTCACCCTTAGTGACCATGTACTTTTCTATGTTGTTTGAGCGGCCCAGATGCTCCATCAGCCCCATCCCAGCTTTCCCAAGATTCGATTTGTTTTGAGTAGAGCCTATTTTGCAGAATCGGATGAAGCCACATATTTTCTGATAATGCTAAGGGTGTTGGCTACCGAGGGTTTCGACAAAGATGGTATTTTGGCTATTTTTAATGATCTCTTTGTAGTAGAGTCGTCATTAGTGCTGAGGGCTTTCTTTTTTATTGGAGCCAACTTGAGTTGCGGTCAATGCCCCCTGGCTTGGTATATAGGTTCACTTGTCTTTCCAATGGGGCTTGCGCATTGAGCAACAGGATCCACAACGCCCATCTACCATCTCTAGGTGCAGATGAAGATTACGACATGGTCAACATTTGTATCTCTTGCCGTGTTGACATCGAGCTCGCCTGGTTTTTAGAGCATTTCCAATTTTTTGATCTTGACTTCTTGTTGTAAAGCTCTAATAACCGTTTTGTTACGTGTCGAATGAACACGGCTTGGTTTGACCATTTTGGTTTTCGACTTATTCTATTTTGACCCAGTAGTTCGTCTTGTACTGTTCAATTAATCTAAGTTGAATATTTACTTCTTTTCGAATTTAATGTTTGTGCTAGTTTTAATTTCACACAATAGGCTTTATATTCTTCAATACAAGCCTTTATTTTCGACACATCTATCAAAGAAATCAATTCCTTTGACAATTTGTAATATGGTAAATATTTTCAATTCTTCAAGATAAGAATTATTTGCAACCAAAATAATCATTTGCAAATAAACCACAGTTTGGAATGGAAACTTTAATAAACATAATTCTTTGTTCTCACCTTTGCTATCGATCAAAATATCAATAGGGCTCTAAACAAGATTTATATCTATTTTTGGTTTCAACCACTTCTTCTAGTTTCTTACCCAAAACTATGAATCTCAAGGAAATAAATGCCAAATTTCACCATTTGATTTCAAGTAGGAAATAATATTAATTCCCCATCATAAATACAATCAATTTCGTAGTCAATTGACCAACATTTATTTAAGTCTCAAATTATGAATTTCGATAGTATCCTTACTGATGGTTTCTTAGCAATCTTTTGCTAAGTATTAGCCACTAAGGCCTGTTTGATTTCACACTCCGGCTAAAATAACTGTGATTATGTTCTAAGCATCTTGCTTAGATGTGATGATCAACCTCATTATTCCCTAAGGCTAGGGAATTCGGATCTTCCATGTTAGGTTCAGTATCGAGAGTCTCTCCTTCCCACATGAAACCATGAGTTGGATGGAGTTTTACAGAACTTGCATCTGGTTAATTAGTATCATCAGATCTGGAAGATGAACATGGAGCAATGTTCTCTAGATTCTTGTCAAAAGTTTTTCTTGTGATCTTATTCACTTCAGCAAGAAAATAGCTTTGGTCAGCCTCAATGTTTTCGACTGTACCATCATCTCTCCAAATTCCGATTCTTTAATGCATGGATGAGGGAACAACACCTATCCCATGAATCCACTCCCTTCCTAACAACAAATTGAAGTTAGCCTACGGTGGGACTACTATGAAAAAAGTTGTTCTAACCTAACCACCATTCCCACCGTTAGACTCACTTGGAGAGTACCATGGGAATGACCAACCTTTCCTTCATAATTCGATAGAATTACATTATGAGGCTTCAAATCATTGTCATTCTTGTCAATCCTTTTGAGTAAGGATTCAGGCATCAAATTAACAGCAGCACTACCGTCGACTCACACTTTATTAATACCAATCTCATCCACTTTGGCTTGGATGAACAAAGGATTAAGATGATTCTTCATTGAATCATCAGGCTGATCGAATATGGCTTTCCGATTATTTTCAGAGCCATCATTTGTTATGAAATAGAACATCGGTTTGTATTCCTCCATGTCTTTGGGATCGAACTCTTCCTCTGAATCATCGACTTCTGACACCATATCATATTGAGCGTGTAAAATAGAGACCACGTTGCATATGACATTGAAGTATGGTTCTGAATCCATAAATTTTGAACCTAATTCATCATCTTCATTAGGATCCTCTTTGACTAGGGGAAGATACAACCTTTCTTTTGCTGGTCTTCTTCCTGATTCGACCATTCTTTGATTACCCTCTGGGTCAACAGTCTTGTCTTTAAGGCTTGTAACAATTCCTTTTTTAGATCTCTGATACCTTCTCCATTGAGTCCTTGTCATGGGATTCTCTCCCTTGTAGTTGTGGATGTATGCATATTTCTTTGACTCAAAAGCGGTACCATTTTTGTTGTTATCAACATTACTGGTGATTCTTTTCACCACATTGTTCTTCCCATGTTGCACATTCTTGTGGGCAGACTAAACCATTTATGGTTGGGCGCGTAAGGAACAAAAGCTTTTCCTTCACCACCTTTGTTGACATAATTAGTGGTCGAAGAGTTATTAATAAAATGGATAATACTCTTTGTAAAAGAAAACTTGGGTCTATGATCACCAGACCATTTGTTCCTTTTCTTAGGTTTTGGGATTGAACTTTCAAAGCCTTTAGTTGCCTCTTTGTCAAATACAACACTACATATGGGGCAGAGCATTACCTCAGAATATTTCAATCAATTCTTCTTCAACTGTAGGATAAGCTATCTTTAACTTCTCGTCGAATTGGGGCTCTGGAACAGTCTCTTCGACGTGTTCTGCATCTTTAGTGATGTCCACCAATCTACATTCTGCAACATCAGCTTCTATGCCCACTTCCACTTCGAGAGATAGGTCTTCAAAAGCATCAATGATCACTTCAACCATATTGCAACCTGCAATGTTAGTATACAACATGCTCACATCCTTCAAAGGATCAGAGTCTACTTGAATTTGAGGCTTTGGCTTGTTTCCAAACTTCAATCTACCTTCATTGAGACCCTTCTGAACCAAATCCCTGAAAAGGGAACATCGTGAGGTATTATGTCCCAAAAAATTATGGTATTTACTAAAACCTCTTTTTTGACGTTGTTCTAGTGGTGGGATTTTCAAATCCTTGGGTACTACCACTTGACCATCAACAACTAAGAGGTGTTATGTCCCAATATTCAAACCATTTTCAGCCATTATATTTTCGACCAAATTGGCTATACTGTTATGCACACCAATGTTTTGTTGACAGACATTCCTAACAACTTCATCGGCATAATTATTTCTATCCACTAAGATCTTTTCAGGTTGACCCTGAATTACTGGTTCGGCCGGTTGGGGTTAAGGCACATGCTGTGGCCTTTGAACCATTGGTTCGATCAACCGCAACGGTTGTTGATTTTGTATTTGCGTAACCGGTCGGTAACCGGTTGTATGGGTGCAAAGAAATCTGCTATCCTCCCCATTTTAGTGGTTAAGGCTTGGTAGCTCCGGTTTGTGTCCCTTATCAAAGGATTAAACACGGTACCAAATTGTTGTTTTAACAAATTAAGCATTTCGTGGTTACTCTCGTCCATTTGTTGTCTTAACAAATTCATCGAATCTGTTGTCAACGTTGGTAGAGTATTTCGACCAAAAATGCTAGAACTTGAGGGACTATGTAAGTTGTGCATTGTGAACGGATTTGCTTGGTCTGCAAATGCAGACGCACTATTATGTTTATTTGCCATCATCGAAGTTGGCATACCATACAGTTGTTCCTTAGAAGGTTTTTCATACTTGTATTTCAATCATCAAGCCTAGGCCTGACTAAAGGAGAACTTTGAGTACTGGTAATCGAAGGAACACCAGCAGTGAATGGTGGTATAACAGTTCCCATTTCTGGTCGTGTCATCGGAACAGACGTAGAAACGTTTGAGGGAGCAGTTACTCCCATTTCCGTCGAAACTAGCATAGCCATAGTTGCCCCTATAGGGGTCGACACGTTTAAATATCCCAAAGGAAAAAGTCGCTTGTAAAAATTGTGCTTGTGAAGATGATTGTGAAGAGGATGACATGGCATGAGCCATAGATTTACCACTTCTCAAATGCATACACAAACAATTTGTTGTTTTTAGCAATAAAGTTACCCGGAAATAGTAACGAAATCCTAAAAACGGATCTCACCAAGGTGATGGGTTTTGAAAACAGTTTTTTATGAAAAAGTTTTTAAAAATCAATTGCACAAACAGGATCCCACTGGGAGTGCTAATTTGTTTGCCTGTATTTTCAGAAAACTATGGGCTAGTTATGATTATTACAAGTGAGACCGAACTAGAGATCTTAGGAGCATGTTGTGCAAAGGTTTTGATCGAAAAAAGAGCCACGAGATGCACTCAGGTTACTTAGAGAGCAGGACAGGTTTGTAAACAAAAGGCCCTGTCTCTCAACAAGTTTGAGATTGCAAACAAAAGCAATATAAAGTAAAAAGAAAAGATAAAGGATTTAAGCACGTAAACTTAAAGGAAAAGTAAAATGCAATGCATTAAAATAAAGGTGCTCTACAAATCAGTTTACATACATTCTGTATAACTCGTTTCCCTAGATGCCAGTAGTTTGAGTGTTGTAGAATTCTATAAGTTATTTGCGACCCATTTTCCGGCTTGGAAACACTTATTTATACTAAAACCTAACTAGTGAAGCACTAACCCCATGATCAGCACTTCCTCCATCTTGGGAAACTGTTCGCCCCACGTTTCCACTAAGGAAACCGTTTCCTAGCTTGAAATCGTGCTTTCCCGCCTTCATTGCTTGACTTCGACGCAATCATTCTTCAGTTTTGTTCAATCGAACTTCAAGTCACGCGCTAGCTTGCAAACTTGTCGAAATACTTAGGTTCGAATAGGAGACAGCCTTCGAATCCTACAAAGTTAAAGGTAAAACAAATGTTAACCATATTAAACGAGATTGTTGAGTTTGCAGGCTAATAGAATGATCTTCATAAAATCAGCAGACAATCTTGCTCTCTTTTATCCTAATGTCAATCATCATATTACTCACCATACCCACATGTTCAGTTTTCCTACCATCTGCAACACCAACATTAACAAAACAAGGTCTTATGTTAATCCTATGATTCGGTTAAAAGTGGATAGTGGCATCAAATTGTCACCTGCTCCTAGATCATACAAAGCTTATCCTACAAAAATGTCCCCTACACTAACAGGGACATTAAAACATCCAAGATCTCCTTTCTGTCGTGGTACATGAAAAACATAAACAACACAAAAAATTTGTTGAAGAGAAATAAACCCTTAATTTGATGGCTTCTATTTCAGTTTTAGGATCTCTTTAAAAAATTTCATGCAACAGTGAATCTTTTCGGCCATTTCTTTTATAGACATATTCACTTTAAACCCTTCTAAAGATTTCATGAACTCTTGAAATTTTTTATTTTCTTGTCTCAAATACTTCAACAATCCTCTTTTTTTCATCCTTCTTTTCTTTTTGTTTTTTTAAGGCTACTTTCCTAGCATGGACATAACAGGCATGGTTGGCATTCCATTCTCCTCATAAGCCACTTCCTCAACTACCTCTTGAGTACTAAATTCAACTTTACTAAGATTCTCCTCCTTACTTGGCTTCTCCTTGGGAACTTCCCTTCTGCTCTCCTTCTTACATTGATTACCTAGCTTCTTACTCCTCCAGTTTTTCGCAAACCTTCTTGTCCACCACTCTGGTTCCTTCTGCCTCCATGGAGTTGTTTGGCGGCGTACTATTCTTTGTGCTTCTTTAATTTCTCCAAGTTCACGTTGTTTGGCCATGAACCTATTCTTAAATCATAGATAAACATGATTATGTTCAAGAGCAGCAACAAAGGGTACAATAACATTGATGTTTTATAGAGTTTCCAAGAGCACCTGCATTCTATTTATCTTTCTTTGTTTCTTTTTATATTTTTCAGTTGGCACAATTAAAGGGCTATATTTACTTACCTGGTGTTTCAGCTTGTTATTCCCTCAATGTTAGATTATTTTGTATTACTTTCCTCATTCACCACCATCTTGAACTCCTCACTTCATGAGATTTCAATATTAGTAAGTTGTTTAGAGAATTTCCTAATTTGAGTTTCCAAATTCTTAAGTGAAGCATCGATGTTTCTTTGAGACTCTTCTGGATTCTTTGAGAGAGGTTGAATTTGACTTTGAGTAGTCTTTATGTATTGGCAAAAAGTTTCCGCAAGACTTTTCTTGGGTTGTTGTCAATTGGTGGCTTGAGATGGTTGAAAATTAATGTTTCCACCTGAAAATATATTTTGACGATTTGGCCAACCAAAATTAAATTTGTTAGAGAAATGGTACCAATGATGTTTAGCAATAGCTCCCACGTACTTCACTTGTTCCTCGGATAACCCAAAACTTGTTGGAACACATGCTCCGATTTCATGAGCTTGCTCACAAAAGTCGCTTCCTATGCCATTGGTTGACAGTCTAGCCACGTCTTGTACTTCCAACTTCTTAGATATTGCTTTAGTCATGGAACTGGCTAGGTAGTGTGTTGTTTCTGCATTGGCCTTTTTGAGTGGTTTTTCTCTAATCCTTTTTTTAACAATTGATGAATTAAATATGAATTTTTAAGTTTTTAGCGCTTAAAAATTCATATTTAATTCATATCTTGTTAAAATATTCAAATTTTTTGTAGAAGAGATTGTTATAAAATTATAAGCATCTATATAAAAATTTATTCAAAAATGTGAAGTATACAAATGATATGATTTAAACACAGGGACTATAAATGACGGTAGAAAATTTTTTAGGGACCAAAAATTGATGAAATTTTTTATAAAAACTAATACTTAAAATTTGAAAATTTTATAGACACCAAAAACATATTTAACGCTTTTTTTTGTAATAGCTTGCAATACTCCTTGTACTTTTCTTTCTCTTCTATTTATATAATATTATATCATATCATATCAATCATTAAAAAAAAAGAGATTCGAGCCTAAATGTTTTAAAATCGGTTATATTAAAGGTCAATTATATGATGCATAAATAAGACAATTCATATTTTTTAATCAAAAACAATCTTGCATAATGCAAAAACTTATTTCTACTATTGATCTAATTGTAGAAGACAAATTTGTGTTAGTGCAAGACTTATCTCCGTGTTCACATTAGAGAAAGCATATATTGAGGCTTATTCCCCTCTATAAGAGTAAATCAACAATTTGATCCTGTCTTTGTACCAAGTTCTTAAATTGGTCCCTGACTCTATCAATAATTTAAAATGGTCTCTGTCTTTGTCAAATTTTTCTCAGATTGGTCCCTGTCTCTATTAGTTGTTTTGTATTTTGAGTGTTAATGGCGCAATATCTTTTAAATATTATTTAGTGGTTAATTGTATAATGTTTTTTGGATCTTATTTGATACGTTAATGACTTAAAATACAAAACAATTAATAGAGTCGGGGACTAATATGAGAAATAATTGACAAAGATAGAGACCATTTTGAGTTATTAATAAAGTCAGAGACCAAGATGAGAATTTGATACAAAGACAGCGACCAAATTGGTAATTTACTCTAATATTGTTGGCTAGACAAAGTGTTTTTTTTTATATAAAGACAAAAATCTTTGGCAGACATCATAGTTAGTATGGCGTAAGTTATGGAGTTGTGTAGGTACGAGGAGTAACCAACTCATCCCAATTATTATTGTAACAGTTAATTTGGGTCCATAGTTTTCATTTCCTTTCCGTTTCTTAATCTTCAATTGTCGTACACTATGTTTGTTTGGATTTATGTATGCATATGGACAATTGCATTCCACATGTTCAGAAATCAATCGCGCGTTTGTTTCTCTTTATTGATGTCGGTATAACGTTTTCTTAACGAACAAATAGTCGTTTTTTATCCTTTAATATGTAATGAATAATCACACAGTCCTTTCATCGAAATTTTAAAATAATTCTACAATGCTAACAATTACTTTTTCTCACATGAATTAATATGACAAAAAATAAGTATTTATAATGACAAATATGACAATATACAAGTATATTGACGATCTAATATGGTATTATTAATGTAATATTATAATGTCAAAGACTATTTTAATAAGTAAGATGCACAATTAAGGAATTATTTAGAATTGTGATTCATTAAAAGACTACTATCACTATTCGTTATACGTTTAGAAACAAAAATGACTGTATAATATTTTCTTAATAATGTGCATTCAATGCAAACCGAAGAGGACAGTATCAAACAAAATATGAAAATTGTTATGAATATTATAAGTGGATGTCCATATAACAATTAGGTTATTGAGTCATATTATTAGCTTATTGGACCATATTGTGTTTGCTCCTCAAGTCATTGTATTTCTCTATAAATAAAGTTAATATGTAACATTATTATATACAACAAGAGAGTAATAGAATATTTCTCTCTCTTCTCTCTCTCCCTCTCCTTCTATTTTCTTGTTCTTATTTTCTTAATTTTATAACACGTTATCAGCATGAGTTTACCAAATGAGGTATGCATCTCTTAATTTTTTTTATGAAAATAAGTTTTGATTTTTGTATTGATCATTATAGGTTATACTGTTAAAATTGCATCAATTGGAATCAATACCTTATAGATACAGCTACTTACAAAACCATGCGTGGGTTTTTAATTTGGTTATTGTTTATGATTTGTATGAATCTTGTATATTAATAAAGGTCAAATAATAATAATAATAATAATAATAATAATAATAATAATTATTATTATTATTATTATTATTAAATAAATAAATAAATTGGCATCATGTCATTCTGTTATATGTTCGATGTTGTTTGTGCTTCGTGACCTACATAAGTCTAGTGAAGCATCGATATGTTTCGTGACCGACATTGGTTTGGTGAAGCATATTTGATCATTCATATAAACATAAACATGTTGACCAAATTTATTTATATGGTATTTATTTGGATATTCGACGTAATTTGAACTTCATGACCGACATCAGTATCGTGAAGCATCAAAACTTCGATCATCCATACTAACATAAATATATTGATATATTTTTATTTATATGTGTTATGAACCACTCACACGGCTACACATGTACAATAATACATCACTTTCAGGCTACGCACTCAAAGAAGCACGTCAACTCACCTGAGCCGTGCCACACTGGAGCACACCTCCTTGCTAGGATCACGCTACACGTGTCCACTCCTGCTCCTAATCATACGCTGCATAACCCGGAGACAATTATGCCACGAGCGCGGCTATATAAGGGTGAACTTGCTTCACCCTTAAGGTACACAACATTTTTCACAACACTTCTAAGACTTTCTTTCTCAGTTCCATTACTGACTTGATCATCAGAGTGCTAACATGCCTGCAGGCAGCTTTCGTTCCACCGCAGAAGACGCTTCGCCGCCGCACCGGAAGCCGTTACCGATCATCGGAGCATTCTCTACAACCATTGTGACTCAACTGCTCTCATCAGACAGATGAATATGATACATTTATGTATTTTTTCAAATCAAATTCAATTAGTGTTCATTTATTTCCTTATGAATTCCTGATGAATTCGATATGCATGCAACCGAAAAAGAAAACAATATATAATCAAGTTCAGAAATACACATCATAAGTAAAAAAAATCAACCCAATGAGAAAAACTACAGTGGGGAAGTTATTCACTCTGACTTCCTTAAACTTGGTGTTTTCATTGTTAAGGGAAATTCTTTCTCTATAGGTGTTCGAAGGGATGTACTTAGAAAGCTGGGTACAAATTCTTTGTTCTTGTGTATATTGATGACATGTCATCTTACGTTATTCTTAGCATGTTTTTCAGTCTTTTCAGTAGGTTTTACCAACAATACAGAGGAGTATTAGAGTAATTGCCTATGATTTTTGGACATTTGTAATGTTTTCTACATTTGAGTATGTAATCAGTGTTTTCCCGAAACATAGCAATTTTTAGGGTGTTCTGTTAGTCTATATGGCTATTATGTTACCAAGCTAGGAGGGGGGGTGAATAGCTTTTTGAAATGTTTTTCTAGAGTTTTAGTGAAAACCAATTTTAACAAAATTGACTATTGGAATCGTGCTCGAACAATCACAAACAATGAATCAAAAAGACAATACATGTGTGATGGAAGAATTGAATTAACTATGAACAATGTACAAAACTTATAACATGAACAATACAAATCTTATTATACAATCAAAATTTAATTAACCATGAACAATGTACAAAACTTATAACAATTTCAAACCAAACCTAAGTGAACAAAAACACTAAGCTTTCAAATCAAAACACAATACATGTGTGATGGAAGAATTGAATAAATTTTGCAATCAAGTGATCTAAGCAAATATATGAAACCTAATTCAATGAATTAGATTAATTTTCAATGAAAAACAACTTAGATCAATACTAACAATTATCATATCAATTATTCAATTAATCACATGCAATATTAAAAAGTAAAGAGGATAGGGAAGAGTGACAACACCGATATTTTTATAGTAGTTCACTCTTTCTCGTCCTCTCTAGTGCTACGTCTACTCTTCGTGATGAAGTACTCCTTCACCAAGGTCATCCACTAAGTAACAAATGTTGATTACAATGTGTTTACAAGAGTTCCTTGAAATTAAACCTAATTCTTCAACCCCTATGAAAAAACTCCCCCAAACTCCAAGTAACCCTTGAATTTGGTGCTCCTTGAATCTTCGGATCCTTGATTAGTTGGGAGTTATGATTCAATTATTTGGTGCTCCTAGAGAGAATAGTTGCAAATGATTCAATGAATTGGGAGTTATAAGGAGTAGGGTTTATATAGTGAAGAGAAACAAGACATAATTTTCTCATAAAGATAACAGAGGAATCGATTCATTTAACAACTGAATCGATTCAGACACTAAGAAGGACAAGCCCAGATACAAGGAGAGGTTATGAAGATTGATGCAATTCATGTGATGTGTGAAACGATTCAAGCTGACCAGATGAAGATTTGAATCAATTCAGGATTGGATTGAATCGATTCAGAGAGAGTCAGAGAGTTTAATGATACGACTCAAGGATGATTGATACGATTCAAATATGAATCGATTCACAATCATCATGACTCGATTGATATCAAGTCAGAGACTTAAATGAGACGATTTAGACAAGGGTGAATCGATTCATGCAGAGAAAAGACAAAGATGAACAGATTCCAATAGTTTCACTAGGGTGCTTTAACAAAATCTATAAAGGAAAAGCTAGACTAACAACATCTAATCTAAATAACACAGATATAGAAACAAAAAGGCTTACATCATCAAAAATTATAACTAGAGGCCTCAATCTCCCAAGTTCTAAGACATCGTACATTGAAGAAAACACCAAAGCGAGCGAAGTAAACGCACAATTCAACACTGGATTTGTACTAAAGGGCCTAGGCGCATTGCAAAAGTGCCTGGCGCATGGCTACTTTAGCCTAAAGCGCCCTTGAGCATGGAATAAGCACCTAGCGTTTTCTGACTTGCGAAAAAAGTCACTTTTTGTAACTTTTTCGCCCTTGGAAGCCCATATATTTGACCCAAGTCAGGTGGAAACTTTCCCTATAAATACCGCCATCCTCATTCATAATTTCTCATTAAGAACTGGAGCAGTTCAAGAGGAAGGCGATTCTAAGAGCCAAGGAGGAGTTCTATCTTCTCCTATCTTTTCTAGGGTATGTTTTTATCTTTTTGTATCTTGTCTTTAGTTACCATGTATAACTAAGTAGTTATAGGTTAGAGCTTTATGATGAACTCCTGTTTATTTTGTTGGATAATTATTTAATTATATGTCGTTTATTTAGTTATTTTATGTTTGCTATTTGGTTTTAATAGTCTAGATTTATTTGACTATGAAGTAATTAGTTAATAACTAGCGAAAGATACCGAAAGCGAGTTGACCCTAGTAGTAAGTACTTAGGAGGTGACATCACTAAGACTGAGTAAAATCTGTTGAACCTAGAAGGTAACTGGTTAGAGATTAAGGAAACAAGCGGTTTCTTGAAGGAAATAAGTTGAACCTAATAGAACCATTCTCATCGACCCTTGGTAAGGTAGACGCTATAACACCCTAAACCTTTAAAGCGATAAATCACGCAAATAATACAATTATACAAATGATCTAGATGCTACTTCTTCTATAAGTCCAAACATGCATGATTAATTTTCAAAACATCGCAGTGAAATAATATATTAACACCTCATCAACAACTAATAAAAATCTCCAAAGTAGCTATTCCATATAAATCATAATACATCACCAAATATCAATCTCAAATCTCAACATACTGAGTGATAGTATCAAAAGACATGAAAAATAAACAACATAAGACTGATGCCTAATTAGAGCCTTAAACTAAGAATCCCAAAGCAAAGAGATGAGGTAGCTCTAAGAGCTAGCCTCGGGAATACTCACAAGCAATCAAGGCAACTAATCCTGCAAGTTGTCTATCCATTCATACAAATAGGCAGACGATAAACCAAACGACCACCGAGGTTAGATAACATTCAACAATTAAAGTATAATCAATTATAAGTATTCAAAGATTTCATGTATAGCATATAAACAAATTCATCACTCCTACAATACTAACATCACATAAATAATATCATACCCTTATCATAGAATATCAACATATTCATCCTTAATCAAATCATCAACAAAATTTATCACCTTAACAACATCAAACAATATAAGAATTTCTCACCTTATTCCTTATCTAGTTCAATCATCAACTACACTAAACTTATCATTTAGGAAGTATAAGCATACATGCTACTTTATTAATTTTACATATAATTCACATCAATCATATGGATCACATAAACTCTTGCCTAATCAACTTAACAATTACAATTCATCATTCCAACAGTATAGGCAAGGAATTCGTCATCATTAAGGAAAATCACCAATTCAAATACATATGATTTGTCTCTAAGCCATGTTCATGGGGACAAACTCTCTTTTGTTTTAAAAAATGGTTAAATAAGTTTTTGGTCACTATAAATATATTAAATTTAATTTTCAGTCCCTTTACAAAATTTCAACAAATTTCGGTCTCGCAAATATTTTTCAGCACGACGTTAGGTCACAATTTTTATATCAACTCATATGTACCCTTCAAATTTTTTAATTAATTTTTAGAGTTGTTAGGAATATTATAATCACACGAGGGTTTCATATGTATCAACGAAATAACATTGGTATATAAGTCATTCCCATGAATTTAACTTAGTTGGTAATGATATTGGATAATATATATGCATGGGTTAGAGTTCGAGTCCTAACCACCCCACCTATATTACCTAAACAGTGAATTTCAAGCCACTAGTTAATAGGAAAAAAAAAACACATCCGTGTGTAAGTTCAATAAACCATATGACTCTATTTCTTCCTGAAACCCATTTGTTTTTGTTTTACTCTCTTTCTTCTTTTCCCCTTTTCTTCTTTACTGTTCAAATTTCTTTTGGGTGTCATTATAATTTGAAAACTCAATGATATATGTCTCCCAAAGTGCCTTTCTCTCTGATTTTATTTGCGCAACTGTTGAGAAAGAGGTATGTTACTTGAATAATTACTTTTAGAATAATTTATCAGACAATTAAAGATGTACTAAAAAATTTAGGTATTGTCATAGAAACCAAAATAACATAGGAAGAGTAAGAATACACAAAGATTATGAGAAAGAGAATTGTTCAAAAAGTTATCATAAAATAGTTGTATAGATATCATTCTGATTGAGAAAATACAAAGTTATGGGATCCAAATTATTTTTGTTTTACATCTTTGTTTCACATCATCCAAACAACGTATGACATTAATGAGTCAAAACAAAAGGCCGACATTAAAAGATATTCATTTTTCTTGTACAGAAATATATAAATTTTTGTTGGGCGTGTAAGTTCCGTAAACCATGTGACTATTTCTTCCTAAAAACCATTTGTTTTTGTTTTACTCTCTTTCTTCTTTTTTTGCTTTTCTTCTTTTTAGTTCAACCTTTCATAATTTCTTTCGGTTGTCATTATAATTTGAAAACACAACGATATATGTCTTCTAGAGTGCTCTTCTCTATGCGACTTTATTCGCGCATCAGTCGAGAAAGAGATATGTTATTTGAATAATTATTTTTGAAATAATTTATGAGACAACTTAAGATATACCAGAACAATAGAAAAAGAGTTAGAATACAGTGCGATTATGAGATAGAGAGTTAACCAAAATATTATTATAAAATGGCTGTATAAATATCATTTTGGATTGAGAAAATACAAAGTTATGGGATCCATATTTTTCTGTTTTGCATCTTTATTTCACATCATGCAAACAACGTATGACATTAATGAGTCAAAACAAAAGGCTGACATTAAAAGATATGTATTCGATTGGATATTTTACAAGTTTTAACGGTGAGAGTGTGAGTGTGTGTTTTGTGTGAGTGAATTGGATTGGATATTTTACAAGTGGATGAAGCCAGATGGCTGGCTAGTTTTTGAAGGCTCTGTGATTGACTATGAATTCTTTTGAAAGCGAAAGGGAAACCGATGAGAAAAGACTATAATTTGTGGTTGTGTGTAGTAAGTGTAACATAGAGGAACACTTGGTTCAAAACGATTAACGTTATCAAAATATCCTCTCTATTATTTATAGAAGGCATTTTATCAAAATATCTATGCTACACTAATTATGGCTACTAAAGGATTAATAGGAAGATACATTTTTGTTAAAGATGTTGTTGTTATTCGATGTGTCCTGTCACACCATCAACATCTGATTTAGAGCACTTGCATTGCTCCTTTCATCAATTACCCGGTAAAAGACTCATGCTTTCGCATATATTAGATAACATTGTGATAATTATACAAAAAATAATTAGATTGTTAATATTGTCGAATGTTATAGATATTAAATGAATATTATAAGTATTAATGTAATGTTCTTTTAAAGATTTTTCTGTCATTTTTTAGAGCAAAATATTTTTCTCTTATATATACAAAAATTTGTTAAATAGTTGAGTCACACCAGTTATCGATTTTACTTGCATATATATGCGGAAATTATTTTTTTGTAAATATATGAGAAAATTGATATGATAATATCTTGAAAACTTATTACTATTTTGAAAATCAAAATTAATGTAGTGTTTCGATATTTGCACCACACTCGTTGCATATTTTATGTACTAATATCTGCATAAACAAATTTTTATATACATATATGAGAAAATCGATATGTTAAAATTTTGAAAACTCGTGATTATTTTAAAAATGAAAATTAATGTAGTGTTTCTATTTAATAACTCCTGACTATTTTTAAAATATCAACATTAATGTAGTGTGTCTATTTAATAAATTTTTATTTTATATTTAAAACATCATTCAATGTTTGCACCGCTCTCGTTGCAGATTTTAAATGTTTATATCTGCAAAACAAAAATTATATACATATATGAGAAAATAAATATGATAAAATTTTGAAACTCGTGGCCATTTTCAAAATCTCAATATTAATGTAGTGTCTTTTAAATAAATATTTATTTTATATGCAAAACATAGTGTTTGCTCGACAATTACAAAGTTAAGGTGATCAGGAGTTTAAGAAATGACAATTATAAAAATTTGCTGGAATATGATTTTTATATATTGTTAGTAGACAAATAAATTAAGGAAAGTGTTATTTCACGCGAGAACATTTATCTCAATTGTATCCTGATTGCAAGTTTTAGTGATAACAAAAACAAAAATAAAAGTTGCACTTATCACACTCGTCGGTTACCACAATACAAGGAGGTAGTTTTGAACGGTCGTAAAGAATTCGGGAAGTGTTTTGTCGTTGTAACAAACATTTCCCATAAATTAAATTTGCAACATGCCCATTATGCAAAAATGACCATTACGAAAAATGACCATTGTATATTGTTTAAGAAAGAAAAAAATCGTCGACCCTAGTTTTTTAGTGAGAGAAACTTCAACTTCTCTCTAAGTTTTCTTTCTCTTTCACTTATCTAATAGGGGTGGTTTTAGGTCTTTTTTTGACCTAGAATCACCCCTCTGCATTTTTTTCCCTTTCTTTCGATCTAAACAAATGATTTCCACATTTATCAATTTTTCTTGTGTTTTTTCTTGATTTTGTCGTCTGAGTGCGACATTGTGTCGATCGTCATCTTGTGTGTCGTTGTTTGATTTCGCATCTTGTTGTAATGTTCATTTGGTTCGTATTGAAAGATCAGCTTCAGTCAATCACATATTCAATCAATGATTTGGACGCCAACGTTGCAGATCCGAAAGCATGGTATTATGCTGATTTAGATTTTGCCATATTATTTGTAGGCATTTTGTCCTTATATGCTATTAACTTGGGTGTTGTGAGTTTGTTTGCAGATCCATCCTTTACGTTTTATTTGATTTTAATAATGTTATTGTATCTGATGTATACTATCAATTTGAATGAATGAATATCACTTTGTTTTTTATCAAAAAAATATTGTATAAGAAAGTATATCATGAGTTTTAATAAAGACGATTATGAAATTTTTCTCTTTTTTTGACAAAATTTTGTTACACTTGTGATGACCGTTATCCCTAATTAATTATTTAAAAAACAAATAAATTAGTTCCATAGTTATCCATGGAAATTTGTGACACTTGTGATGACCATTATCTGTAATTAATTTTTTAAAAAACAAATAAATTAAAAAGTTAAAAACAGTAAATTATTGACTTATCAAACTCCCTCATACTTGAATTTTTGCTTGTCCTCAAGCAAAAGGCATAAACATTAGCAGCATTAACAAAATTAACAACGTACACTAATCACAACTTCAAGTATTTCTTATGAACCTATTCAACCCAACAACAAGTTTGAAGTGAGTGTGTGCGTGTAGTCCAGCTTTTTTTTGCTCCTGTGTAAGAGATATTATGAGGAAACAAGTTCTAACCTTAACACTAAACCAACCGAGAAAAGTTCTTTCTTCATTTCATATAAGAGAGGTGAGAATCATTTTGATCTTTTGACAATTATAAATAAGTAAGAATGAATTACAGAAGCTATATGAATTTTCAGGATAACAACACCTTTTAAGGGAGGCTAGTGAGGGCAGCTCCTACCCCTCAAGGTCAATGATGCATCCATATAAGTTTTTAGGTTAACCAAATCCCCCATAGGAGGCCAGTGAGGGAAGCTCCTACCCCCTAAGTCAATGGTGTACCCTATGAATATTGCTTCCAACCCTCTTAATAATCAACCAGTTTTGGCACTTTATCATTTGATTAATGTCTTGGTGACCAACCAGTTTTGGGCACTTGGTCACCTTGATCCTTTTTTTCCCCCACACTAACTTATACTACTTTTACTCTGAAAACTTTTAAAGGTCAATTTACCACTAAAGTTCGAACGTGCTCCTTAAAATACATACCTACACACTTACTCAAAGACTGCAACTTTGTGCTTTTCTCAAAGAGAATTTTTTTTCCACAATAAAACATGATGTGAGTATAGCAAGAACACTCAAAACACAAGAAATCATTTTCATGTATAAAAATAAACATTTTGGAAGAGACTTAAAAAATTTATGTCACATTACACAATAAAAACAAGCTACTTACATGCCTTTCACAACAAAACAAAACAAAAAATTAAAATTCAAGGGATTTTGAAACACTACGACACTTAAACTAAAACAAGACTTTATTGACTCCCCCCATACTAAATATTTACCTCAATAAAAAAGAAAGAGAAAATTGCAAAATAAAAGAAAAAGAAAGAGAAAAGGAAAGCTCACAATTTATTATGGTGTGAATGAGGAAGAAGAAGAAGGAAATGAAACCGGTTATGGAGAGGGGAGGTCGCACACGGCCGTGCCTGCTGGCGCACGGACCGTGCGTAGGTTTTTGGTTTCTTTGGCTTTTGGTTGACTCTTGGTCGCGCATGACCGTGCGCTCATAGGCACGGACCGTGCAGACCTTCCTAGTGGCTAGGCTTCAATTTTTTTTTCTTTTCTTTCTATTTTGGACAATCACCTACAAAATAAAATAAAACAACACAAAACAAAACAAACAAAAATAAAAGAAATTAAACTCGTGGGTTGCCTCCCACGAAGCGCTCGTTTAAAGTCATTAGCTTGACGTTTAAGAGATTTCTATACCCTATAACCAACCTTTCACAAAGGGACAATGGCATCAAACTGACACTTTCTCCCAGGTTACACATGACTTTTTCTATAGTCTTAGATCCTATGACACATGGTATGGAAAAACTCCCTGGATCCTTAAGTTTTGGTGGCAATTGGTTTTGGATGATTGCACTAAATTCTTCCGTAAGGTTCACCGTCTCATTCTTCTCAATTTTTCTTTTGTTAGAAGGAACATTAATGTAGAGCTTGTTTAGCATTTCAACAAATTTCCTAAATTGCTCATCTAACTTAGACTTAGCAAACCCTTATGGGAAAAGAATGTTTGGCTTATATGGTGGTGGTCGTTAGGCTTTTAACTCTCTACTACAACTTTCTCACTTTGTGGCTTTTCACTCTCTACCTCAACCTCATTTGTCTTGGGTTTCCCTAAGGGGTCCTCTAGTTGCCTGCGATTACTAAGTGTAATAGTGTTCATTTAGTTCGTTTTAGGTTGGCTAACTTGTTGGGCTACATCAGAGATTTGAGTTTCTAGCATTTTGATGTGAGTGGCAATGGAGTCCACTTTTGATGTAAGCTTAACGAGAGAGTCATTCAAAAATCCAGTTTGGTTTTTAAGTTCTTGGAATTGCTTGGATTGATCCATAACATAATTTTCTAGCAAAAGTTCCAAGGTGGACTTTTTAGGGACTCTTTGGTTGTTTGCATAACCGGGTGGTGATGTTTGTCGTCCAAAGAGTTTTGAGGAGTTTTATTATAAAATTTTTGGTTTGACCTCATCCCTCAACGCCGGTATGACCAAATATTCCAAATTTTGTGTAATTGATTTTCTTTTCAAACAGATTAGCTGAAAGGTTAAAGATTAAAATTTGGGATTTTTATTGATTAAAAATTTATAATAATAAAAAGCGCCTTGGGATTATTGGTTCATATTAATGACAAATCTTTCACAAACCAAACCCTAAACCTAAATCTGATGTTGGATCTATTTTCCAAACACAAGTTTCTCTGAGGCTTTTCATATCTCCTTTCGGTCTCAATGAATGTATTTCAATAAAAACGACGCCTATTCTCATGGTTGATTGTTATCGAAACCCTTTAAGAACGAAACTTTAAGGTCTCAAGGTTTACTAGACTATTCTCATGTTTCGTAAGCCTTGTCTGATCTCACATGTCTAATACTAACCTTCATCTTTCGATCCTTCAATTAGTATTTGAAATATGAATTAAGAACGGTGAGATTAGATTAGAAAATAGATTTTCATAAAATTAGGGTTCTAGGCTTGGTTTGATAGGGATTAGATCATTAGGCTCATCCAAGAATCCCAAGACAAAGAAGTCTACTCACTCGTGTTCATCGTAGACATAGAGAAAGAGAAGAGAAAGAAAGACATAAAAATAAATAACAAGAAAATAAGAACTTTTATTCAAAGAAATAATTGTCACTGAAAATTCCCAAGAACAAAAGATGAAAGACTTTGATTAATAGAAATAGTTGTCACAGAAAATTCCTAAGAAACAAGGTGATTCTACAAGTCTGATGGCTCATCTATTTATAGCTAAAGGAGCAGCATAAAATTGCACTAAATCGGGACATAGATTTGTACTAAATCGGCATATAAATTTACACCAAATCAGAGCATATAATTGTACCAAATCTGCACGTAAATATGCACCAAATCAGCACATAAATATGCACCAAATCAGCACAAAAATATGACTAAATTTCCTTCTTTTTAGCTTTCTTCTCAAACAAGCGTTAATCATGTATCTTAATCCATTCTTTTGCTCAAAGACTCGATCTTTCATCATATTTGATCCTGAAATAAAAACAAACAAATTTGAAATAAAATAGTTCTAAAAAGTAATTAAAAACAATAAAATCTTAATAAAATAAAGACTTAAAAACAGTAAATTATTGACTTATCATATATGCATGCATAGTGTCAATGTATCGTAACTTATAATTTCACGTATGAAGTTATTTTGTGTGCATGTTGACTTTGATTTATATTGAATATTGGAAAGTTGATAACTCGATATGTCGTGTAAGTAATTAAAATAGATGGAAAATGGATATAATTATATTGTAGATATACATGAATTGTTAAGATTTCGTGATATTCTATGTTCATTTTTACGAGGAACATCTTTGAGATATAAATGTTTGTATCTCTTCTTGTGTGATATTAGAAATTTATGCAAATATGATCTAAAGTTATATGTTCATTGCATGAGATTATTGATTCATGTTGTCTATGATATTTGCATTTAATTAATTGGTTATACAAAAATAAAAATGTTATGTGTTTAATTAATTTGTTGTTTCTAGAATTACGTTTGAAATCAAAATAATATTTTTTTTTTGTTATGTATTGAAGTGCCGCAATTTAAAATGAAACATTGTGTTGACTCGTTGATAAGTTGTCATGTTCTTTGAGTGCACTGAATTAATACAATAGTTACAATTTTGTGAAATTCTTTTCTCTGTTAAATAAAAAGAAATTATTTGGAAAATTTTTGAAACAATGTAAAATTTGGTCAATGTAACACCCTAAACTCTAAAAGCGATAAATTACGCTAATGATACGGCCATATCAAGAATCGAGATGTTACATCGCCTCTAATTCACCAAACATGCATAAAAAATTCTCTGCAAACATCACAGCGGAAATAATAACATCATTACATAGACATTTAAATAAAACATCTCAACATTCATCCTTAATAAAATAAGTCACCAAATAACCATGTCATCACAACATCATCAATACATAGTCTCAGCATCTCCAACAGTCATAATATATACAAATAATAAAGACCGACCCCTAATCAGAGCCCTAGAGTCTAAGACGTTAAAAGGCAATAGACGAGGTAACATCCAAGCTATCCTCAAGCAACTCACCAAAGCAAAGCAAAGCAAACTATTCCTGCACACTGTCTACCCATCCATACGGATCAGGAAGGCGGTTAATCAAACAACCACTGGGGTTAGTTGTAACGTCCTATTTCTATTAAAGCGATAATACACGCGATGAAATCATATATTCAGGAAATAGATGCTACGTCGTCACAGAGTAATTCAAACAACATGCATATATAAAATTCCTCAATGGTCGTAGCGGATAAAAGTTATACATCTCCAAAATATACATGTCATAAGATCAATATACATAATCATATAAAATCTCCAAGTCCCATATTCAATTATGACACGACTCATCAATTATTCAAATGCATGCAATGTTCTCGACTCTTCTAGATGCATGCGGTACCAAATCACCTAAAGGTCGTCACCTTCGAGGCAACAAAAACATCGTATGTAAGATTTCACACCCGTCTTACATTTTGGATATAAACATCCGTCACCATCAGTCATGTATGCATGAACATATGACTCGACTCAATGCATATGTTCACACAAACAATTC
>Ga0228710_1003320_pt1 | contig 25629 bp, 13 predicted proteins | sample MedpolnodulmetaG_FD_177995 | JGI IMG/M metagenome (GOLD analysis project Ga0228710, IMG submission 177995) | Root nodule microbial communities from Medicago polymorpha collected in Santa Monica, California, United States - pink nodules | ecosystem: Host-associated > Plants > Roots > Nodule...
TGATTATATTTTTATATAATTTTTTTTTTTATTTTTTTTTGAATTTTTTGTTTGGATGATTGTACAAGTTTAACTATCCAATTAAATTAGATGATGATGATATATATTTATGGTTTATAAAGTTTCATTTTTTGCTAATGGGTAATCTAGTTTTGACTTTTGATACCTATTATATACGTGCTATTTTCTGGGCAGTTCAGAATGAAGAATTTGAATATGATTTTGTCTTTTTCTTGGTTTGACTCAATTGGTAATGTTTTAAGTTAGATGAAGTTGGTGACTATTGCTAATATGATGATGTTGCAAATTGAAATGGGTTTTTAATTTTAGGAGGATTTTTTTTTTTTTTGGTGTTGACTCTTCTGTTATTGGGGGAAATGATTCGGTTACTGGGGAAATGAGTTTTGGTAATCTAAATTTCGGGGCTAAGAGATAAAAGTCAAGTCTGGCGAAAAGGAATCGAACTGAGGTTCTTCTGAGTAATTCATCTTTGGTGGAACATATTAACCACATGAGTCCAATTGTTTGGTTTTATTTTAGAAGGATTTGATTTTGAATACTTCAATTAGGTTAGATTTGTTCTGTTCTGTTCTTCTTTACTTGGGCTATAATTTCTTTTAATAAAAGGGTAAGAAAAGCATAGGAGATGTGTTTTTAGATTATTGTTACCATATCATAGCAAGTAAATTTGACCTGCTATGAGTCTCAATATTCCGACAAATGAATGAACATGTTCAAAATGTTATGCATCTCAAAAGTACGTACTGGTAGATTGATTGATTATCTAAGATTTGTATGTACATCATACACATATACATTCTTGGAAATCTTGATGTTTCTAATCTGTATCTGTATTGGAATGGAGCTGTTTAGACAAAAAAAAAATGTTTAGATATATAACTTAATCATTATATTTTATGTTCTTTTTTAAGGCACTTGATCAATAAATAATTTTTAGCCATACCTAATGAGTGTGGTATGAGTGTTTCTCCAAATTGCGATCATTATCAGTATCTTCATACTCGATTTAGGCATAACCTTAAGGGGAAGATCCTTGTGGAGTCTCATGTCCTAGACCATGCTCGTCAACTGAGAAAGAAGATAGAATCAGTTGTAACATTTTGGAGAGTAAGGGTAATGTTATTGTTATGGACTAGGTCTAAGCTCAATCCGTCGGAAACCTAACCCAATGTACGGTTGAGTCACAGGACAAAACTTCCTTGAGAAGCCAGCAACGGCTAGTAGGAGCGGGGACCAAGATAGGGGCGGAGACCAAGACAGGGGCGGAGACAAGGGCAAGAATCAAGGATACTTATTGCACCTCTAAGAAGTATTCGATTATATTCCTCAGTTATAGGAAACATAACCTTCATTAGTAATGGAAATGCAATTTCCTTCATAAAAAGTTCATCTGAGGGATGAGAATTGAACCAAACACAATGGATACTCGCCAAAAATATACTCCCTCCGATCAGACATTTAGGTCAACAAAAGTTGATTTATCTGATCCAATTTTTTAACCAGATACAATAACTTTTGTCGACCTAAATTTCTCTTATAAATAGAACTTGAGGGAATATATGATATGGTAATAAAATCGCAGTTTGAGTATAGATACAGGTGCGAGTAATTACACCTAAAATTAAGCATGTATGGGTGTGGGGTAGGTACTTTAATACACACGCAACTCTGCACCTGCATTTGCTATGCATATAGATACAGTGGTCCAAAAGTCTGAACTACTTAACATATTAAATCTGTTATTTCCCATCACCACCGCTGCATGCTATTCACCATCTCTTTACGATGGCAATTAAAATTAAACTTCACACAACCTCCCCAATATACTGCACCTACTTCCCAACTATCTTCATAATTTTAGGCAGCCTCAGCATGCAAACTCAAACCGAACTGAGTCAAACGTAATAACTCAATTTCTCAATTTTATAATACCTGCTTAATTTTAATTTAATTTGAGTATATATTCATAAGCTGCTTAACTCACAAATACTTATCATCTTTGTCTTGAATCTCATATCCTCTCCACCTTTATACTTTCAACAGAAAAATATTGAAATAGTATGAAAATTTTCAGTCAAAAATATATTATAGAGAACTCCTATTGTTCCTATTTTATTATTAAAATTCACTAATCAACTCTTATAAGAGATGCTCTTAGGAGCAACGATTTCATAAGCCAAGCAGCCAATAGAGAATTTTCATCATTTTTGGGAAGTGTATGAACCACCATCTAACTCGGTCATCTCTGATTTCATATATATACACAATTTTGACCCGTTTGACGGAATGAATCCTATCCCGACTACATTGTAATACATGCAAGAGGGCAAGTTCAAAAATATATTGTCTATCTATAAATTTTATGAACAGTTACATTGTGTAATGGCTACAGGAAAGTTGATGATGTTGCCTAACATACATGAATTTCTGAGGGATACAACATATACACATATACAATCCAGCTTCTTCGATATTCTGCATTATAAATCTATGTCCAAACCAAATTAAGGTCCAGCGCACAATGAACTTCACTCCATCATAACAATATTTTTGATCACATATCTCTTCTCTTCACTCCTGGTAAATAAAATATATGAAAAGATTTTAAAAAACCAGAAGCCATATAAATGCCTTTTAACCAAGCTTAGCAAATAAGTGCATGCAATGAATCAATATTAGTTTACCACATACCTCAGATGTAGTGGATTTCGCTTCTATAGACTCCGAAGAGCTTCTTGCTTCTGATTTTTCATTTGAATATCTATTGATCACAAAAATCCATGTTAGAACCACTGCAGAGATATACAAAGGAGCATACAGTTTATTTGGACATATGCATAAACACTTGTGTCGTGTAACTGTTTGGAAAAGTTAACAAAAATAGTTTATAGTATGTTTGTAAGCTTTTTTAGACTTATTTCAATAGACTACACATGATAGCTTACGAAAACAACTTACTGCATATCTAAAAACAATCTAATCACATTCTATCTCTAAGTATGAAAATATAGACAAGTGTTTATCATATAAGCACTTGATCAATTAGTGTAGGTTAGAGTCATATGCATAAACACTTGTGATTGTGATTGTTTGGAAAAGTTTACAAAAATAGCTTATAGTATGTTCGTAATCTGTTATCAACTTATTTCAATAGACTGATAGCTTATGAAAACAACTTAGTGTACACGTAAAAACAACTTAACCATGTTCTATCTTTGAGTATTAAAATAGCATATAGATAAGTGTTTATCATATAAACACTTAATCAATTAGTGTAGGTTAGAGCCGTACTGTGCATTTTTACACATTCACTTGCATTTCACTATACAATTTCTCCTAGATGGAAAATTCTATGCAGCAATTCAAAATAATCCAGATAAACTTACGTTGAAAGTATGGTCACCCAAATAAGCTCTATCATATCTACCCAAAGAAGCCTTTGCTCAACTGGTATTACGCCGTAAGTTATTAGATGAGCAAATGGCCACAACTTCCATCCTGCCTGTATAAGAAAATTTAAGGAAACATAAATAACAAGAAGTTGCAAGATAATATTACCCCACTGGTTCTCAAAGAAAAACAATAACTGTTTTCATGCAACAGATAAATGTGAATAGCCAGAAGGTTCTCTTACAGTCAGCATGGGGAAAAATGTTGCCTTCAATTCATTGAAAATATTGATTGGAGAATCAAAACGCAGGATCCCCACAACTGTATAATAAATGCTGTTCCAAACTGCCGACCATGCAGTTTGATCGAAGGCAACTTTGACAGGAACTACCCACCATCCTTTGTAAGGAAATAGCTCCTAGATAAATGAGAAGCCACTTGATTAGTATATCGCTATAAGTCAGACAATTCAAGAACAATGCAAAAAAGGAAAACAACGTTGCTATTATAGTCTACCTCACAAAACTGGTAATAATAATGAGAAAGAGAGCCATGTAGAGCAAAACCAACAAGCCCTGATCTGAACATCCGTGCGCGATCAAACTCGAAAAGAGGCTTTCCTTCGAAGCACTGCAATAATCAGGAGAGCTTAAGCCACAGTGCATGATAAAAGATTGTCTATTCAACTAACCGAGACTGAGCTGTATATGAAATGAAATACACAGAAACTCACCTGTGCAATCCAGTCTCCTACAGAATAAACAACCCCGCTAATCACCATTTTGGCGAAAACCGGATTTGTCTTAAGAGCTTCCTCATAAGCTAACCAGTTGTGTAGAGGTGCATATCTTACTATCTCATAGATTGTCCATCCCTACATAGCATCAAGAAACATAAATCCTAGCAGATAAGGAGAAACTCAACCAAAAAAAATAATCAAATTTGAACGACCATACAAAGCTAATCTAAATTAACAATTAGTGCACGTTTAAATTAGCTTATTTGGAATAAATAATCAACTTAGAGAAAATTCAAACCAAAAAAATAATCAAATTTGAACGACCATACAAAGCTAATCTAAATTATCAATTAGTGCACATTTAAATTAGCTTATTTGGAATAAATAATCAACTTAGAGAAAATTCAAACCAAAAAAATAATCAAATTTGAACGACCATACAAAGCTAATCCAAATTAGCAATTAATGCACGTTTACATTAGCTTATTTGGAATAAATAATCAACATAGAGAAAATTCAAACCAAAAAAATAATCAAATTTGAACGACCATACAAAGCTAAGCTAAATTAGCAATTAGTGCACATTTAAATTAGCTTATTTGGAATAAATAATCAACTTAGAGAAAATTCAAATAAACTTTGAAAAAACCTTGTGAAAAAAAATAAATTATAAGCTTTGTTAAACTTCAGCTTCTTGAAATTAGTTTCTGCATTTTAACTTTTTCATAAATTATATCATCTAACTTTTTTAATAATTTTCTGTAAGCTTATAATGATTATCTACTACTCAATGAAGAACTATAAACTTTTCTTTGTAAAACCAAAATATCACTACATGTAACTGCGTAGACTAATTTTTCGAGGTGACTAAGATTCATTTAAGAGATCAACATCTCCCAACAAATGCCTTTCTATATCTATCGATCCACCAACCAAATGTTTGAGAGACCGAAGTATCTACCACTCATGCCACACGATGTTGCGAACTATAAACTAAATTGAGAAGTTTATCCAAGCTAAAAATCAATATAAACTTGGCCATAATCAATATAGTTATCATTCAACTACACTTCATCTCTAAAACTATCATACTGTTACAGTTCCATAATTTGTTCTATGTTTAGTCTCTAAAATTCCAAAATTAGTATCGAAATTTCCACAAAATTATCCGAAGAAAACACACAAAATTGCAGATAAGCATAATTGAGTTATTTTAAACTTACATGCCAATAATCACTATCAATAGTAAGAAGCTTCGTAAGAGCAAAAGTACCAGCAACAAGAACAATACTAGCATTAATACTTCTATCTAGAAGCTTCTCCAAATTCTCCACATTCTCTTCATTCTCATTACCAACCAAACCCGAAGAGCTCGGAAAACCTTCCAACGATAACAAACCTTCATTCGCTCCAAATCCATTCACTTGCGTCGTCATCGTCGTCGCTAATTCACCATCTCCACCTTCCATCTCCACACGGCTCACTATCAAACCTTCTTGCTGGTCTGTAATATCGTTGCTTTGTACCGCTATTACGTCGAACTCCTCCGTCGATACTCTGGTCGCTATCACTGCACGTTTTGTGAAATTTGGATTAACGGAAAATCTTGATGATGGAAAGTTTTGTGGCTTAGAAATGGATTTTGATTTTGGTTTGGAAATTGAAGGGAGGAAAGTGTGGTGAGGTACTGTGCTGTGAACGGAAGCCATTGAAGTGAGTTGGTGAGTTCAAGCTTCCCGAGTCAGTGAGTTTCGTCTTCTTCGAGTTGGGTGAGCTTACATAGAAACGCGTTGCGTTGGTTCGTTTATAGCGGTTTTGTGATCATGTGTGTCGCGTCCTATGACTTTTTGTGTGGCTCCAGAGAGATAGATGTAGTTGTATACCGGCCTTCATTTTAAAGTTTAAACCGACCACGTTAAATTAATGAGATTTTTTTTTTGTTTTTTGAAAGAAATTAATGAGATTAAATTGTACCAAATTTTTTTTTTTAAAAAAAATTGATGAGGTTAAAAGGGTAAATCATTTGTCGAGTAAGCATGGCTTAATTTGTAACTACAAGAACAATGGACACCATCTTCATTGAAGGTATGCCACATAGCACTTCACATGCATTTATTTTCTCTGTCCTCTTTAGACCTTCCTACGTGGCACATCTTCTTTGGTCAATATTATATAACATTAGTATGCAATGATATACAAGTGTCAAGTGGTGTCCCAAGAACAATATTACATGGGGATTGAGATTCGAACCTTATACCTACTCCCCTTTTTTCAATGTTCATATTTTAATATTTTATTAGTATTACATATTAAATCTTTTATTTATGCATGTGAGTTTTTGTTTTTTGATGATATTTGTAGTCGAGTTTATAGAAAAAAATCAATCTATAAGTTCTTATTGCTAGGTTTTTTAAGTGTTTTATCTCAAAAAAATTATTAATGTTAATTAGTTTTTTTTACTATTTTATTTATTTTAAACATAATCAATCATTGTTATTCTGCAATAATAATTATTAGTTGTATATTACATGTTATATTTTGCATTTAACATATTATTTTATCGTGTCTTTATAATTTATATTAATAAAAAAATTACAATTATAATAATTTAGATATAAAAAATATCTATTCATATTAAATCATATAAAATTAGATTGGATCAATTTTTTTAAATAAGTCATCCAAATCAAACTAAAATCAACCACATATGATTTTTTTTAATCTTTGAATCATATGACGTTTATCAATCTAAACTGCACCAAAAATACTTTTAATTTTGGGTTTGACTTTTTATGTGATTGGTTGTTATTTGGGGAGGAGTAGCTTGATTCGGTGAGACGCCTAGCATATGAATTTAGGCTCTGGCATGGTTTGGACTTTGGAGTACATGGACGAAGATGAATGTTGTCCACATGAAACATGTAGATCAGTTGGGTATCATAAAAAATTAAATTAAATTAATTCATGTAGATAAAGAGTGCTAACATTGCCTCAGAAGATACTCTACCACAAATATTTATGTCCTCTTTAAAGAATCTTTTTTTTTTTGTTGGGCTGTTCTTTAAAGAATCTTATACTATTTGTTAAAAGAAGACAATATAAGATTTTGTTGGTCATATAATGAAATTCAAAGGAAATTTCTCAAAAATAATCCATGAATTTAATAATTTTAGTTTTAATAATAAAATATTTATCTCATTCAAAAAAATTATCAGCGACAATTAATTTTTCCTTCCTCAAAAAAAAATTAATTTATCTATTTATCAATAACAGTTAATTTTTCCTTGCTTTAAAAAAATCAATTTAGCCCAAGTGTTATAAGATTTTATTTTACACAATTGAGTAAGGTATTGGACCGGCATAAACACTTCTTAAGCATCTCACATTTACATGTCTCATTTTTTAGGAGGTTTGGACCAGTATATCCATAAAATTACATACTTAACTTAACGTAGTTTTTCATAAACTCACCTATGAGTATTATAACCCATGACTCGAGTATACTAAGTCATATGAGATATATGCACACCCAAGTTTACTCGGTCAGTAGAGAGGGAATACAGTGAGCATTGTATATGAAAGTGGTTGTAAACTTGTAATCCTCCGAATAAACCGTTAACGACAAGACCACAATGAGACCATTAGGAGATCGTCAATTTAGCTCACCACCAATATATATAGCAAACCTGTGGAAAATCGGGATTCATTCACTTTTTACATGTAATTGTATGTGACTAGATGGCTATGCCCAACTATTCCATGGATTGTCTAACAAGAAAGTCTACTTAAGAAGGAGCAAATTGACTCAATAAATGGGAACATAAGCAAGTCAATCCAAGGTGTCGACCTCGTCTTGAAACATTATGCAACACAATATTATGTCTCTTGTGCCATACTAAGAAATCACCTCATTTGAACATTAGGGCACTTCAACATCAACGTGGTGCATCATCTCAAGCACCAACAAACTATCAGATATTTACTAAGTTGTTCCCAGTATCAAGGGGCTAATTCAAATCGAATAGGCTACATCGCCTATCTCGAGGTCAAATACTGCAAACAAACTTAACCAAAATGCAATAGCATGAATATCAATGAAAATGAGTGCACCACCACATGCATCATTATGGTAAGGGGTCTTTTCCACCAGGTATGATCACTTAGTACACGCATCACATACTTAAATATTTGCTACTTGCTAGCATATCACCTTACTTTAGAATCACAGTGACTTTTCCAAACACCCCTATCAAGAGCATACAACTAAATGTGAGAAAATCACATGAAAAATGATTTTGAATTGTGATATATTTGAATTTTTTTTCCGTAATCTATGAAAATAAGTTTGTTTGAAGTGAAACATATTTTAACACAAATTAGAATAGAGAAAAGAACACAAGTAGTTTTATACTGGTTCACTCCAAACTTGACAACTACCTCAAATCCTATTCTTTTAGGGAGATTTTGCCTTAATACACTCGAGGAGTTAATTCACCATATTATGAAGCAATTACAAGCACTAAAGTATATCTTTGTTTACCCGACAATACCTTAGAACCCACAAATATCCTACTCAACTGACCTTTGAGGAGTTACAACAATGATAAGTTACAGAGTTTGTGATAATATAGGTTCCTTGCATCTACGTGTATGAATTACAACTGCATCCACCTCTTCCCTTCTCACAATGACATGCATATGCTTGTTTTATTATCTATGTTGCGTTATTAGGTTGGCCATGTTTTAACATGTAAGGCTACACTTTGCAAGTTGTGACAAATACTATATACTTTTGCATGGATTAAGCGGTAGATATTTTACATGAATGTTGGTTCAATGAGTGTTTGATGTAGTAGTTATTTTGTGAGTTGCATAGTTGATCATTTTTGGCATATGTGGAGAAAAAAAAGGTTAAATATGTTTTTGGTCCCTATAAATACATCAATTTTTTATTTTAGTCCCTCTATATTTTTGCTTCGACTTTTAGTCCCTATAAAATTTTCAATCACCACTTTTGGTACCTATTTTCAAGTCAACTCATACGTAGCCTTTGTATTTTTTAATAAAATTGTGCAAAAATGTGTAGAATATTGTAAAAATTAATTAGATTTTTTTAACAAAAACATGAATTAAATATGAATTTTACCCACAAAAAATATAAAAATTCATATTTAATTCATGTGTTTGTTAAAAAATTCTATTTTTTTTTTGGGAAAAAAATTCTAATTTTTTTGGGGAGATATTCTTATAATATTATAAACTTTTCTGCAAATTTTCATTCAACAATATGAATTTTACATATGAGTTTACTTAAAAGGAGAGACAAAAGGTGAAGATGAAAAACATTAGAGGGACTAAAAGTCGAAGAATTTTTTTAGAGAGACTAAAACAAAAAATTGGTATGTTTATAGGGATCAAAAACATATTTAATCCAAAAATAATATGATCCTTAATGTTCGTTTGATGAGTGTTTTATTTGATAGTTATTTTGTTAGTTATGTAATTAATCTTTTTCGGTGTATGCGTAGAAAAAAAAGTAGCTTTGTCATAAGTTAATCACTTTAAAACAAAAAGTATATGGGTCCGACAAATTCATGTTTGGGTCGGGTTCAATTTTGATAGCCCATAAGGCAATCAGGCCGGTCTAATCTAACACAATTATATGTGCTGGCTGATTGGTTTGGTCCAGTTTAGTCTCATACGTAGCACTGCGTCTACCTTTCGTCAATTGTTCTCTTCATTTTAATTTGACGTTATTGAGGAAAATCCTCATAACAAATATTAACTAAATAAAAACTAATCATTGTAATTGCATAAAAATGTACTTAGAGATTACATAATTCAAACAACCATAAAGAAGATTCTCTACGTGACATAATCTAGGAATCAACTATTCATGATAAAACTAAACATATATCGTGAGTTTATGAAAAACAATACGTGAACAGGTGATGATTCGGATGATGGAATCATGTTTTCAACTGGTTTTAAAGTGTATCTCACAACCTCCAACCTTCAAGAACCAATTTTTTTTAGCTCTAGGTGATCTACAATAAACCCCTTTGGAAGCGTTGCTCGCTGCCTTTTATAGTTTTTTTAATCCCACTAACTCACTAATAGACCTGTACGATACACATGTCTCTATGCACGACGCGAGAGAGGCATTAACGTGTCCCTACTTTTCTTTTCCTCCTGCGATATGACCCACCCACCATGGTTGGTTCTGATGTCCTTATTCATTCCTTGCCCATTTTTCATCACTGTAACGTTCGTTACAACTACTCCACGAGGTCACTTGACACATTTTGTAAAAAGCACAACACAACCACAAAATTGTCTAGTTAGGGTGAATATGAGTCGATTTCAAGGTCTTTGCACTTTTCATGATCATTTCTTTAAATTATTACAAAACTCAACAAAAACATATAAAAACTCACCTACATGACAATGAAATAACTAATAAAAGACACTATAATAATGTTATGACAGATCATCATCACATTCGTATATTACCAACATAAGACATACAAAATGATATTTTTATAATGTGATACTTTTAAAACTATATAATTACAGTACATATTTTGTGTGTTAACCCTTTAATCCTTCAATTCGTAAAAAAAGAGTCGTGATAATCTAAAGTTCAATAACAACGTAAGTATACCTTGACAAACGGTCGTGATACTTAGGAATCAAAATCGTATTCTTTCCATAAATATATTTTTTTTTTAGGAAATTCTTTCCATCAATTTATTAATCGGTTAAACTCATTAAACACGTAAAAACCTATGATTACATTGCAAAATGATGGTAGTTTAATCGATAATTAAAAAGTGAAAAGTAAAAAAAGAAAGCGGCATGATATTGACGGCTACGGCAGGAGAAAGTATGAAATGAAGTGTTGGATCGTGGAGTGAGTGTGATACGATACATACACCGCGAAACACTTACTGGATCTGCGGGGAGTAACATCTTCTTCTTTTTTCGAAACTCGATCACCGAACTCAACTAACTCTCACTTCACTGCACATGTTGGATCTAGATACTCTTCAGATCCAACATGGCTAACTTCCTCTCTCAGTTCCAAACCATTAAAAACTCTTCCGATCGCCTCGTCATTTCAGGTACTACTCAAAGATCTCATCACATTCGATATCATCTTCATTTCTCTTCCTTTCTCTCTTTTACGATCTATCTCTCGATTGCGAATTTATATAATGTTGTTATTTAGGGATTTTAGTTTAATTCAGTTATACTTTCATGTATTGTTCTTGCTATGTGATAATACGAATCATTATTTTAACTGTTATACTAAGTAATACTAGAATTTCAATGTATTTTTGTTCGTCAATGCTCAGAAATCCAGATAGTGTATTCTTTTTATTTTCAACACGGACACGACACTGACACCTGTAATAATTTGAGAAAATGAATTAATTGAACGTAATCAATGTTCTTACTGAATGAATTTGGTTAACTATACGGAGCATTGTCACATACATGGACGGACACAACACTGCCACATGATAATTTAGGAATAGAAGTGATTGAAAGTAAATAAATGCATCATTGTAGTGTAGGTGTCGAACACCGACATTTGTTGGTCACGTTTTCAATCTGAAGTGTCTGTGCTACATATGCTATTATAATTGTCGGTGATTTAGATGTGTTTGTGAGTGTGTCTTTGTTATTCTATTGATACTTGATGGAAATGATTGTCAGTGGAGGACGTGAGTGACTTGTGGCCGACTGTAAAGCCTGCTTTTGAAGCGCGGTTGCCGTTCAAAAGGGCGAGTTTGAATAACAAGACGAGGAACCCTGTCTTGGTTGAGAAGTTGCCGGCTGAGTTCATATTAACCACAGATTCAAGGCTCCGTAGTCGGTTCCCTCAGGAGCAGTTGTTGTTCTGGTTTCGAGAGCCGTATGCAACTGTTGTGCTTGTTACCTGCGAGGTAATGCGTTTTCCTGTTGATTACTTTTTTTGGATTCTTGCAGAAAGTTGTAATGTTCTAATAACTTCTGAGATTAGATGAGAGAGATCCACTATTTGACACAATTTTTAGCTTTCTGCTACAATGTAATTCATTTTGGTAGGTAAAGTAAAAAAAACCTCAACCATTGATGAGAAAATCATGGATATACATAACAAATCATAGATGTATTACATTTTTAGGGGAAACCTCATTTTTGTACAGCCATGATAATTACTATCAATGAACCCAATTTAGTTCGTAGGATTTGTCTTAGTTCTTTTCTTCATTGATGCTCTTCTCACTCTCCATTTGTAATTGTTGTTGGACATGAAGATTACATTTTAAATGTTATTCAGGTTGATTAGGTATCCTGATTTATGGTTAGTTTTCTTGTTTGTGGGTTAAATCAATACTGTATTTTTTTTCTCTTTTTTTTTGGGGTTCTGCAAATGATGGAAGAGTAATTATTGGTAATATGAAGCCAAAACCCATCATAAAGATCTTTATTTCATGCCGTTAATCAAGAATCCTATTGTCATATTTCTGGCCATAGTTCTATGCTGAACTTTAGACCATTCAGGAAATAATAAATTTTGGTTCATAAACTTTTCATCATTTCTGTTGCAGAATCTATTATGTAGTGTAACTCTTATTTTCTCTTCCCAGGATCTTGATGAGTTTAAAACCATCCTTAAACCACGCCTGAAATTAATTGTTCAGAATGATGAAAGGGAATGGTTTATTGTATTTGTATCTAAAGCTCATCCAGCCAATGATCAGGCAAACAAAATGGCAAAGAAAGTATATGCTAAACTTGAAGTTGAGTTTAGCTCCAGAAAAAGAGAAAGGTAAACTTGCAAGGGAATGACTTGTTGGTTGACAATTTTTCCAAATGTTTTTTCCGACTCAAGGTTATTTTAGACACTACAGAATACAGTCAATGTATTTTTCTTTTGAACAAGAATACAGTCAATGTATAACAATCTTAACAATCATTTAATTGCACACTGTTCTCAATATTGTGACTTGATGTGGCAATAGTTAATTGAAAGTGGTTTCTTGAAAATTGAATTTAAGTTACAAAAAATATTAGGAGAAAAAAAGCAGAGATAATCTTTAAGAAAGTGAAATTTTTTATAATTTTTTTTGGAGAACGGGCAAATTATCATTAATTAAAGTGGTATTATTGGCCATTTTACAGCTTTACAACATGGGATTTGAACTCCGTTCCTTGAGGTTATAAGGTCAATATCTTACCACTATGCTGACACCTCATGGACGAAAGTTATATGAACTATGAGAAAGTGATATATTAACTTATTACAGAATCCTCTGAGGGTTTCTGGTATTTATACAGTCTCTGTTAGTTCTGCTCTAACAGAGCTGTAACTGACAGTCTGTAACAGATTAAAGCTAACTGCAACAGCTCTATCACAATTATATCACTTGCAGAAATAGATCAACAAAACAGAGACTGGTACATCTATAACTAGCTCTAAGTGCTAACTGGTGCCAAAGTACCTTAACAAAACAGAGACCACAAGCATGTGCAGAATAATCTGCCAATAGAGATTGTAAGTTTAGTTTTATGGGTCGGTCTTAGTGTTGCTTTCTGTGGGACCATTCTTCCATTATCGTGTCCTTCGCTTAACATGAAGGACAGTCGATAGATATTGTTGAATCAACTCTTCAACTGTTAATAATACATGTGATGGTTGAGAATTTGATGTTGAATTAGATGGAAAAAAAAAGTAGAAACTGTAAGAAGTGATTCTCCCCAGAAATACTGACCACTCACGAGTAAAAAAAGAGTGGTTTTTCATAATTTTCATTCTCATTCATTCTAATATGTCTAGTTTAATTGAATAATTATTGATATTTGATAAAGCTTGCTTTTCTTCCCTTTTGATGCTTTTAACACTGTTATCCTTATTTAGATGCTGCAAATTTGATATGCATTTCCCTGAAGCACATTTTTGGGAAGATCTGGAATCAAAGATAATGGAATGCATCAGAAATACACTGGATAGGCGTGTACAATTTTATGAAGATGAGATACGGAAGCTCAGTGAACAGCGCCTCATGCCAGTCTGGAACTTCTGTAATTTTTTCATTCTGAAGGTTCATCCTTTTCTTATGAATTGTGGACCTAAGAGTACGATAAATTGTTCTGAAAGCCCAACCTTTATTAATTTTCCATTTCAGCTCATTCTAGGAGATTGTGGCTTTTTGTAACAACTTTGTATTGTGTACTCAGGAAAGTTTGGCTTTTATGTTTGAAATGGCCCACCTTCATGAAGATGCCCTACGGGAATATGATGAACTAGAACTTTGCTATCTTGAAACAGGTGCACAACGCTTAATTTTCTTCTCTGTTGCTGCAGTCAAGATGATGTTTAGATTGAAAGTATTGTGCGCTAGATGCCTTTATGGAACATTAGATATTGTATTAGTCTGAGTGATCTCTGAACAATAAAAATTGGTCCAAATATGTCTGGGTTTAATGCAGTTAACATGACTGGAAAGCAAAGAAACTTTGGTGGGGCAGACCATGGTGATGATCAGGCAGCAATTATTAATCCAGGAAACAAAGCATTGACGCAGATTGTCCAAGAGGATTCATTTAGGGAGTTTGAATTCAGACAGTATCTGTTCGCCTGTCAATCAAAGGTTTTCCCTAGCTAAAGCACTTATGAGTTATATTTCACGAAACATGTTACATATGTTTACAGCCTAGTTGTAAAGAAAATTCAGATTGATGTATTTTGTGTCTTCTTTGTTGTTTATAAAAAATCTATCGATTGTTGTTTATAATATTTTGTGCCTACTTGCAGAATTTATTCTATGATTTAAGATGGATTCCACAGATCCGCTGAATTAGACCCCTTGCATTAAATTTAGGTCAATAATATATAATATGCATAAAATATTTTATGCCTATGGAAAGATTTTTTGTTATTTTCACATTCCCTTGCTCAAACACTTTATATAAATTTTAAAGCAGGGCAGTTTGCAACATCTTTTATACTAAGATACCATTGAATTCCTTTGAAATTTTTCTCATTTATTCTTTTTGTTTGGTAAAACTTGAAAGTTCACCGTGTCATCTAAAACTTGGATGAATCTGTGTTCATAAACAAACAGTACTGTTTTAATTAACCACGTATAAATGCCGTATAATGAGTCTTTTCTGTTTTTAATGGAGAGTATTTAGCAAATACAAACTTCATTATTTAAATATCAGACCATCACCATCTGCTGGATATCCAATGTATCTCATATGTACTACAGTGTGCATTTCTGACCATTTGAAAGGAATATATTATAAGATTTAATTATGGTCTTCGTTGCTGTTTTGGAGAATTTTTTTAATCTTCTGAAGTTGTAAATTGCAATTGCCTTGTGATAACTATGTAATTGAGTTATCATTGACATTTTGAGTTTGTGCTGCTATCCCAAGGAATGCTTAATCAGATCCTTCGGACATTTAAAAATTATTTATTTGTTTAGCCTTCTATGATTTACTGCTTTTCTGTCATTTTGCAGCTCTTATTCAAGCTAAATCGACCTATTGAGGTAGCATCAAGAGGCTATTCATTCATATTAAGCTTCTCAAAATCGTTGGCATTGCATGAGGTATTTTATTCTGTGTTGTTCATAAGTGCTCACATGCATATTCCTATATTATTTCAATTTGAACCGTGTATTTATTTTTTGTTTGTCCATTGTTGACTTCTATACAATGTTTCTTCTCAGCGTATTCTGCCTTTTTGTATGCGTGAAGTCTGGGTGATCACTGCTTGCATGGCTTTAATTGAAGCAACCACTTCCAACTATAGTGATGGACTTGTGGCACCTGACGTAGAGAAGGAGTTCTTTTGTCTTCTTGGTGACCTATATTCTCTAGCCAGAGTCAAGGTGAAATGCTCGTCTCATGAAGTCATTAAATATACAAAATCTATCTATTTTAGTTTAACGATGGCTTAAATCCATCACTGAGTTGTAAATGGAGTTGAATCAAAGGCATTGTTTTTCTCCTTGTTCTCCTACCATATTTTGTTTGCTTGGATTATTATTGAATACATTGATATTGGCAGTTCATGAGGCTAGCATATTTAATTGGGTATGGAACTGATATAGAAAGAAGTCCTGTCAACAGGTACATTTCATACTTTGGAATCAAGTATATTCTGCATTTTCTTGATCTGATCAATTTTGATTCCTTTCCTGAATAATGTAATTCCACATTTGGTTTCATTCTCCTTGTTTAAATTGTTTCTTCTCTTTTGAGCAGTGCTTCCCTCAGCTTGCTACCTTGGCCTAAGCCAGCTGTTTGGCCTTCAGTTCCTGCTGATGCATCGGCAGAGGTGCTTGAGAAAGAAAAGGTAATTTATAATTATTATAACGAGTTTTAAACAAAAAATTGTTGACACCGGTATAATGTTTTTTGGTGTTCTGTTAAATATTTCAGTTGAATGTTAAGAGCAAGATTGTAAGCAATGGATGATGTAGTTATCCCATCTGAAAACAATATAAATAATACTGAATAAATTTTATACTTTATAACAATCACGGTATTTCATCTAACTGACCTGCCTGGCCTTCATCAGTTAGCAAAACAATTTTCATCAACGTGTCTGTTTAAGATCACAAGCTTGGAGAATACATCATAGCTAACAAATTCTTGAAATTTGAATTTGAAAGTTTTTTTTCTTAAAAGTCCTTGCATTACGCACCAGCCAAAGGCACCAAAGAACATCATACGGCTAACTTGTCATGAAAATGCTTCAATCCCGCTTTTTCAACAAAATATATTCACTTAATTCTTGGTTGGAAGCTTCTTGCTATTTCTTTATTCCCTTTATAAAGTATTCTACTGAAGTAACAAGAGAGAAAAAAATTCTTGTTGCTCTTCTTAGAATTAGAAGCTTACTTAAAATAAAGAAAAATATTTTTTTCTTGCATATGAAACCTGTTATTGAGCACACATATGTTTCAATATTATCATTATTATTAATATTATTTTAATTTCCCCTATGGTTTTTATCCATCATATATTCACCTAACGTTATGTTGTTATATATCTGCAGTTGATTCTTCAAACAACTCCTAGAACCAAGCACTTTGGTATCCAGAGAAAGCCCCTGCCCCTTGAACCGACTGTGCTTCTACGAGAGGCCAACAGGCGGAGGGCATCACTTTCCGCCGGAAATGCGTTGGAAATGTTCGACAGTCGCCAGGGTCCAATGGAAGGGTAATGAAATGCTATATATTGATTGTTCCATATGGAATCACTTACAGTAAAGTGTTAAGAAATCTTATAATTTCTGTTCAATTTGGGTTTTTATCAATCTGATTTATATGCTGACAGATCAGGTTTTGATGCATCCCCCAAGATGTCACCACAAAAAGTACTTTCGGGTTCCATGCCACGCACTAATTCTTCTCCGGGAAACTTTGATAGCTCAATTAGCCGACCAATGAGGCTTGCTGAGATTTATATTGCTGCCGAACATGCTTTGAAGCAAACAATTTCTAATCTTGGGATGTTAAAATCATTATCTTCGTCCGAGGAGTTTGAGGTATCATCATAGGCCGATGGATTTATATCCATGTCTTTGATTGTGTGCTTATCATTTTTCTTCCTCATGAATACATATTGAGTTGCAAATGATTGTTAATATCTAGTGCAATTTGGACTACATCTTCATTAATGTTCTTTTGTGTTTGTCTCTTGCTATGGGCAGAAAAAATATTTAGAGCTAACTAAAGGTGCTGCTGACAATTACCACAATTCCTGGTGGAAAAGACATGGAGTTGTTCTTGATGGTGAGATAGCTGCTGTTGCCTTTAAACATGGACATTTTGACCAAGCTGCAAAGTCATATGAGAAGGTTTGTGCACTGTATTCTGGGGAAGGATGGCAGGACTTGTTGGCCGAGGTCCTTCCCATTCTAGCAGAGTGTCAGAAGATTCTTAATGATCAAGCTGGCTACTTGCTATCCTGTGTGCGGTTACTTTCTCTTGAAGATGGATTATTTTTGACGAAGGAGCGCCAAGCTTTTCAGGCAGAAGTGGTTCGTCTGGCTCATAGTGAAATGAAGGACCCTGTACCTCTTGATGTATCATCATTAATTACATTTTCTGGAAATCCCGGGCCTCCATTGGAGTTGTGCGATAAGGATCCTGGTATCCTTTCGGTAACTGTCTGCAGCGGTTTTCCAGATGATATAACTCTTGACTCAATAAGTCTTACATTAATGGCAACATCTAATGCAGACGAAGGTGCAAAGGTATTTGTTGTTAGGTGTTGTTTTACTCATATCAACAATTGCTTAGGAAGTCTATGGTTTTTAAATTTTTCCTCCTTGAATAACCCAACTTTTTTATTTTGTTCAAGGCATTGAAAAGTTCTACAGCTATAGTGTTACATCCTGGTCGGAATACCATTACCTTGGATCTACCACCTCAGAAAGCAGGATCGTATGTTCTTGGAGTTCTTACTGGGCAGATTGGGCAATTGAGGTTTAGATCTCATGGTTTTTCAAAAGTTGGTCCTACAGAAAGCGATGATGTTATGAGTTATGAAAAGCCAGCTAAGCCCATTTTGAAGGTAACCTCTATTCTAACACGATGAAAAGGAATGTGGTAATTCATTAGAAGACAGAATCAGTTCATATGAACATGTTCCTCCCTTTGATGTTTTCCTCTTGATCTATCCTATTTAACTTTAATTTTCTGTAGGTTTTTGGTAAATATACGCTGTCATTTGTTTTCATTAGTGCTGTTTATCATTGTATCAACAAAAATGAGTTAATGTCAAATATCTAATATTTCCATTTATCCTTTTAAGGTCTCCAAACCTAGAGCCCTAGTTGATCTTGATGCTGCTGTTTCATCTGCTTTGTTAATAAATGAACACCAATGGGTTGGCATTTTAGTTCGGCCTTTAAATTACTCCCTCAAGGCTGCTGTCTTGCATATTGATACGGGTCCCGGATTGGAGATTGAAGAGACACACATAATTGAGATGGAAAGCTATGCTGGTGTATCAGAGAATGATGATGTCGAGGTGCAGAAAGATGGTGCTCAGATAGATTCAAATTTTGAGAAAAAGTTTGAACGATCGAATCTTCATGATGGTAAAATAGTGTTTCCGAATTGGGCAAGCGACACTCCTTCTATACTTTGGGTTCTAATTCGTGCCATCAGTGACACACTCAACAGAGGATCATCTTCAGGTTGAGACAGTGATAGAAAATATTGATGGTTCCAAACATGTCATTTATATTAAACGAATGTACTTATTTATTTATTTATTTTTGTTGTTCTTGTCAGTCACAACAAGGAGAGAGAGTATTGTAGATGGAATGAGAACAATAGCTCTAAAACTTGAATTTGGAGCATTCCATAATCAGATATTTGAAAGGTTTTTTTTCTTCCATTTCTATCATTCTTATATTTTAATTTTAATCATCATATAGATACATCTGTTGATGTACCCTACATCTGGTTTTTGTGTACCATTTCTTTTTCTGCAATTAGGCACATAATAATATTTTACGTTGTTATCCAGGACCCTAGCAGTGCATTTTACACATCCTTTCTATGTGAGGACACGTGTTACGGATAAATGCAATGATGGTACACTGCTTCTGCAGGTATGGATCCTTATTTTCATAATTGTTTAATTAACACTTGATTATGAAAAATAGACCACCCATTCTATATATATATATATGTTTGTATGTCTGTGTATGTGTGTGTGTGTGTGTGTGTGTGTGTGTGTGTGTGTGTGCGCATGCCTAGGAACCATCAATAATTAATTTCTTTTCCTTCCTTTGCTTTCTGTGCTAAAATAGGAAATATATGAAGGGACTGATTACTCTTTGATGGGAGATTTTTTTTTCTTGATTGAATTTGTAAATTCAAAAAGAGATTTCAGATACGTCAGTTTTAGGAAAACAAAATGTACTTTCAGCACTGCGTTTTTCATGCCTTTACCCAAACAGCTTAATATTTTGAGATTGATGGTTTATGATGTGTGGTATCGAAGCCTCTATAACCATGTGGTTTGGAGTTAGGTTCTTTTTTCCTCATTCTTCCAAATAAACTTTCAACATAAGGTGGTCATGTGTTGTCCATGCTTCAAGCACAAAGGCCACTTGTATGAGGGGCATGTCAAACATGAAAGAGCTTACAGTTTCTGAGATGATTTATGAACAATTGAACATATTCAACTGGCAACAATATACTAAAAGTCCAAGCTGATTTAAAAGCATTATACTTGTTTGATGATTTTTTATATATATCAATAAATAATTTAGCAATATTTTGTCGTGTATGCAATTGACCACTGAGATTTATGACATTTTTTTTAATATTTTTTTATATTATTTGGTTGATAAGCACCCACTGGTTCATGTGACTTGTAGGTAATACTTCACTCTGAAGTAAAGGCTGTGTTGACCATATATGATGCTTGGCTTGATCTTCAAGATGGATTTGTTCATTCTGGACAAACTGAGGGTAGACCTAAATCAAGCTTCTTCCCACTAATCATATCTCCCACTTCCAAAGCAGGAATTTTGTTTAGTATCTTCCTAGACAAGACAAATGCAGAAGGTAAATGCATTTGGCCAGAGATCAGTGAAACAATGTTATTGTTGCTTTTTCATACAGCACCAAATAATTTGACCAGTGCCCCTAAATATCACAGTATGCAGAATTTAGGAACCGGTTATCACAATGAGATCCTAGCGGATCTTTAAATTTAACTGGAAGTGCATTTCTATAATTCTGTTATTTTTCAGAGGTTTCTTGTTGGTTCAATTATTGTAATTCAAGCTTAATGACCAGCTGTAGCTGTCAATAATTCGTCTAAATGTTTTTCCTGTCAAAGTTACCGATTCCTTATCAATCTTTCTGAGTGCGCATGGAGATTGTCCTTGTCTTAACCTTCAGTCTATGTTAAACACTAGTGATGTAGTTTCTGGTATTTTCTTGTTAGTTGCACTGGCACAATTGTTAGTGTTTTTGATGATATGACCATGCTTTTATTCATAATGCTTTCCCTTGAGAGATTTTACTCATCAAGAATGAGGGGCAGGCCAAAAAACTGTTATTCTTTGGTCAACCCGTTTTTTATTTTGCTTAAACTGATACAAATATAGCTAAAAATTTATGGCTTTTTCTTAGTTGATAATCTTAGCCATTGCCTGATTTACCCATGGCACACCTTTTAGTCTTAATATAATTATTTACCTATGAAAATAATCATAGCATGATTTCTGGCTTTCTGCTACTAATCGACCTTGTTTTTTTAAAAATGTAGAAGCCATGAAGCAACCAGAAAGCATATTAAATATCAAATATGGAATTTCTGGTGATAGAACAATCGGAGCCCATCCTCCTTTTATAAATGAATCTACTGGAGTTGATGGTGCTAGACAGGAGTTGATCTTCAAGAGTGTAATTGTTTTGCAAAGGCCTGTGCTTGATCCATGCCTCGCCGTTGGATTTCTTCCTCTCCCTTCAGATGGCCTAAGAGTTGGACAACTTGTTAAGATGCAATGGAGGGTGGAAAGGTTGAAGGATTTGAATGAGAAAGAAATTTCTGAACAGAATGTAAGTACCACTGTAAACAGAGAGAAGCGTGTTTGCTACTTTTTTCAACATTTTTATCGTATCTTATACTCTTTGTGATTGTGGCTTTTGAACTTCCACCATCATCTTTTTACTTTGCGTATTTTTACTTCTAGTTTCTTGGTGAAGTGAAATAGTCACTTCCTTTCTGTGCTCCTCCGTAGCATCTAATTGCATGATGCTTAAACAATCTTGAATGGAGGATATTTGACAGCATTGTTTTTTATTTGTTTGGGAACAAATATAGAGGAAAGAAAGTAGAGGCTTTTCTTTCTTTCGAAGAGAGGAATCATTTTTTTTTTTCATACTTGTTTTATGAAACAACTGAGCCAATGATGATGATAGAAAGTAATTTTTCTTTGCTGGGGGACAACAAATAATGAGAGAATTTCGAAGAAGTGGAATCATTTTTTTTCATACTTGTTTTATGAAACAACTGAGCCAATGATGATGATAGAAAGTTATTTTTCTTTGCTCGGGAACAACAAATAATGAGAGAAAGAAAAGTTGTATGGATCTTTCATTGGCTCATCCTTGTGTGATCGATTTAGTGGTCTATTTCAAAAATCATTATTTTTTTGTTGGGTCTGTCTCCATAATATTCTATTCTTTTTTTCGTTTTTGTTCTTAAGCATATTTTTTTATTTATTCGTCTAACGGTAAAGTTTTTGTCACATGACCTTACGTGATTGAAATGTTACGGGTTCAAGTCCCGGAAAATACCTCTTGGGTAAAAAACAGAGTAAGGCTGAGTACAATACACCTATGGTGGGACCCCTTCCCAGACCATGCGTATGTGGGAGCTTTGTGCACCAGGCTGCCCATTCATTTATTCATCCAACTCTTGAATGTTGACAATTCTTGTCTACTTTTCCTTTATTCCGTTTGATGCTATAATTGTATCAAATTTTGACAGGATGAGGTTCTGTACGAGGTAAATGCAAATTCTGGAAATTGGATGATTGCTGGAAGAAAAAGAGGGCATGTATCTCTCTCCAAAAATCAAGGTATATGTATGTATTATCAGTTTGTTTGGAAAAATATTTTTAGGTAATTGGGAAGAATAGTCTGCAGGAACTACTTGCAATGTGCTATACTTTTATTGATATTTGAATTTCCTTCTTGTCATGATAGGTGCAAGAATAATTATCACAGTATTATGCATGCCACTAGTGGCGGGTTATGTGCGTCCTCCTCTACTTGGGTTGCCAGAAATCGAAGAGGCAAATATAAGGTGCAAACCGTCTGGGCCACATCTAGTTTGTGTTTTGCCACCAACGCTCAGCTCATCCTACTGTGTTCCAGTTAATTCATGATCTTACAGGGTGTCTCTACTCAACCTTGATCGAGATTGTTCCATAGGAATTTTGATTTATTTTTTCTTTTTCCTGGTTTCAATGAGAATAGGAAAGTGTAATCTTAAACTCTTCATTACATGAAAAAAAACTCTTTAGTTAGATATCTGTTGTTTACGGGCTTTCAGGCAGTATTCTGATTCAGAGTGCCGGCACCCTGGTTTATGTACAGTGGAATTTTTTGCTCTTGCTTGTACCATATAGATACAGAAACCATAACATTATTTTTTTCTCATAGATTATTAAAATTGGTTGGAATCATAGACATTTGTGAGTTTTACTTTCTCCTTTAAACTCCACAATAATTACCACATGACAACGATGTGTCCATGTCAGCAATCATCATTCAAATAGTTGCTTAGTGGCTTTAGTTTCTTTTTTCATCGTCTAACGTTGTCTGTTATTATAATTGTCTCGAATATAAACAAAAAGTTCTATAAAAGAAAAGTTTTATTAAGAAAAGTTTTATTAAAAGAAAGAAAAAGATACAAAATTGGGGGACTAGGCCAAACCCAATTAAAAAACAAACCTATAGTTTGGGAAACCTGAGAACTCTCTAGCATACCAATTATGTATTAACCTAGGAGGTGGTTCATCCCACCATCGGGAGTGCAAAATATTATGAGCATGGCTAGCTAAAGAGTTAGCAACATAATTGCCTTCATTATATGTATGTGTACAAATAAAATGCATTTGACTTATTACAAGACAATTATTCCATCGATTACTTATGGTCCAAGGCATAACTCTTTTGATGTTCAGATTCATGACCACATCTTGACTGTTACTTTCAACCGACATTTTATTCCAGCCTTGATAATAAGCTTTCTCAGTTGCAAATGTAACAAACCAATTTTTTTCTGCAAGGATGGAACTACCTAAGCCGATGTTTTCTGCATAACCACCAATGAACCTAGCTTGGTGATCTTTGAAAACTACTCCAATAGCAACCATAGAAGGACACCTAATAGCTGTTCCGTCTGAATTTGCTTTAACCCAACCAAAGCTGGGAGGCTTCCAGAGAACTTAAAAAATCTTATCAGCCTTTTTGGGTTTACCAGGCACTCTAAAGAACTGCATTAAATTGAAATCCTGCATAGCTGAAGACATGTGACCAGATGATAGCCTGTTACGTTGTTGAAGTTCTGAGGTTATTATAGCGATGGTTCTGCCTATGTTATTATACTTGCTCTGGAATCTTCTATGTTTTCTTTCTTTCCAGACTGCCCATAAAAGATGCACAATTGCAGAAACTAAAATATCATGGGATCAGGAGCTCCAACTTCTTGCTAAACAGGAGAGGACAGTGTTCCAGCTAGTTCTATCAAATACCAAAATTAGGCATGTGCTCAACCAGTTCCAAATCACACTAACGAAAGGGCAACGAAGAAGAATGTACTCAGATGTTTCTTCTTGCTGCATACAAAATCAGCATACTGAAACCAGACAACATCCTATTTTCCTTCGATTATCATCTGTGGGGAGCTTATCATATGAAAACCTCCATAAAATGAAATATCTTGAAGGGGGAATAGTTTTGGTAGCTGATCTGATAGCTAAACCTCCCTCATCAGTAGACTTACACAAAGTTTTCCAAGTAACATTACAAACCTTTGTATAGCTAATATCTCCACTCGAAACAAAATTTCTAATGCATTTATTAAAATCATTTAACAAGTTGACTGGGCAAGCATAGACATGGAAGGAATAAGCTAGCATGCCATTGGTAAAAAATAGTATATGATAAAATTTTGTTAGTGATCTGTCGATTTTATTTTTTTTGATAATGGATATGTCCATATTTTTCTTCTAAATTCAATGGATCACTTTTATTAAATAATAATGTACTGAAATCCATCTGATAGAAAAGATATAAAAATTAGTTTGTGACTAGAGGCCATGTTTGTCTTCACACTAGCCAGATCCTTTCCCATCAACCTAGCTGATTCAATGATTCCGAGTTTATCAGATTCAGATCCATCGTATGAGCCTAGTAGTGCTATCACATATATTCATTTATACATTGATATTCCAATTATACAATACTATAACTTCATTCCGTGCATTCTTCTTCAGATTCACCTGATTCAACCTTGCGTGCATGACTTAAAAAAGCCACAGAAAATTTGATGGATTGAATTTTGAGTTTAAAGGTAAAAGCTGTGTTATGTCAAAGCACAATGACATCTAATCCTCTCAAATCCTTTTCAAGTTCTATTTTTCCAGAACAAATAAATAGTAGAAGAGTTATGAATTTTTTCAATTACTTTCCAACGAGTTGATGCATGCAGGTATACCAAATTTAATACCAAAGTTATAAAATCCATATGCTCATTGCAAAATAGGTAAGGCAGTGGGAAAACAACAACTACCACTATTGAAAAAAAGGTAAAGAAAATTGACATGTTGCGTTATTAAAAAAGGTTCCACCGAGACTTGAACTCGGGTTACTGGATTCAGAGTCCAATGTCCTAACCGCTAGACCATGGAACCGTTGTTAACGAAT
>Ga0228710_1003321_pt1 | contig 25628 bp, 4 predicted proteins | sample MedpolnodulmetaG_FD_177995 | JGI IMG/M metagenome (GOLD analysis project Ga0228710, IMG submission 177995) | Root nodule microbial communities from Medicago polymorpha collected in Santa Monica, California, United States - pink nodules | ecosystem: Host-associated > Plants > Roots > Nodule...
GACTCTAGTCACTTGCGGTAAATGGTGGTCAGTTTTGAGGTAAATGGTGAGTAGCCAAGTTGGGAAAGTGATCAACCCTTGGGATAAAATTAAATTTGCTTCTTTTTACCCCAAAAACTTTTTATCGTGGCTAAAAAAAAATTTCTTGGGGTATAAAAAGAACCATATTTAGATTTAGTCCAAGGATTGATGATGTATTTTTCTCAAGAAAGCTGCTCACTATTTACCCCAAGGCTGCCCAAGGACTGATACTTAATTTTTGCTATTAATATTCATCACAATTATCCTACATTAGTAATATAGGTTGAATTCGAAGATATAAGAAACTCAATTTGATACTCTTCCCTCCCCATTTATTAACTGTATTTTCAGTACGCACCAAGAGTTCAACAAAATGTCTGAATGCCTGAATGCACGAGAAACTCAATTTGATACTCTTCCCTCCCCATTGGACTAAATTAGTTTGTTTTAATGTGCAACAAGAGTTCAACAAAATGCCTAAATGATTAAATTTTGTTTTTCTTTGTAGTAGATATCAAAAATGAAGATGTTGGTAGGACATGACATGGTAAGGAGTCATTGCATTATATCCCAAAGAGCGAGTAGCAAACACTTCACCAAGGACACGTGGACGTGGTCGTAGGGTTGGTCGGAGCGAGGGACCAGAAGGCTCTAGTTTACAGTCTCGGGTTGATATTGAGATGCCATTGTCACAAGCAGCGTACGGTTCACAACATCCTTCCGTGTTCAAGGAACCCCTTATACCACTTGCTCAAGAGATCCAAATCTCTTACCACTTAGACTAATCCACCTTGGTAATTGTGGCTTCTTAAATCTATCTTTTTACTTATAAAATACTACCGTTTTTTTAAATAGAAATGAAATTTCAAACAAATAATAAAACTTTTTCTTTAACATAGTGACTAATGCTTCCTTGTTCTCAATTCCATTTGATTATTTTTTTTGTTGTTGTTGAGAGGATCACACTCAAATACTCAATGTTATCTAAAAAGTATACGTTACCTAATACGTCACACCTATTAAACTTCCACTTCAACCTAGAACTATTTAATTTTTTCAACTTGTAATCCTTAGATTTTCTTGCTCCCTACATAGTGAATATGAAGAAACATGTCTCACTTACAAATGATTAGTCATTTGTTCATAGGAAGTGCAGTCTACCTACCCTGAACCAGAAAACAGAACATGTTCAAGGATCGTTAACCTCTTTTTTTGTGATGATGCATTTATTATCAACATCATTTTGCATCATGGAGCATTTTACAAGCTTAGTGATTTCACATGTTATGTTACGGTCACTTGTGAAATATACAACGGCTATGGAACAAACAGCACTATAAGGAGAAGCATGCCATGCTTAAATGCTTTCTCATGTTGGAGTGATCTCTTCAACATAAATAAAATAGAATTTTACATTTTCTTCCCTGACTCTGAGGCACTCGTAAATTGTTTTATCATGCAATAATCTTCTAGCTGACGAAATTACTATCTTTATCCCAAAGCTTATTAGTAAAGCAATGAGTTTAAAAGGGTTGACTTTGAATTTATAATTAATGTTCTTCTTGCATAAAAAAAATTACTTCATCCGTCTCAAAATAATACTTCATCCGGTCCTATTAATAAGAAAAAGTTGACTTTTTAGATTCATTGTGTAATTAATGTATCTTGTCTAAAATATAGATCAAATACATCATTTATACAATGAATCAAAAAAATCAAATGTTTATTATAAATAGTACCAGAGGGATTAGTCGTTTAAGATTTGTGTACAATTTTAAGGAGATGATTAATTGTGATGATTTCAATGATAAAATTGGTATCATTTACTAAAATATCCTTATTAATTGTAGTTAGACCATCCACAACACATCACCCCGATTTAAGTGCTTAAATGGAGCCCCTTTGTCCACATCACTCATTTTACAATAATACTTAATAAACACTAATTTTCTCCAACCCAGCACCACAAAAGAAATTACTAAATAAGTCACACAAATAATTATATACACTTACATTTTAACAAAAATTTATTTATTTCATTATCATTTATTAAATGAAGTCCACAAAAAGTGGAGAGAGAGGGTGCTTCCATAGTCATCATTGTCTATAGGCACCCAAATATTATATTCCACAATGGTGGTGCCTATTTAATATGGTGTTAAATAGGTGAAACACCCACCATTGTGGATAGCCTTAGTGGAGTAGCTAAGTTTGACGAAATTCAATAAATAAATGTATATTGTAAAATGACAATTATTTTGAGACGAGAAAGCATATTGTAAATTAAATATATTATATTGTCATCTCCTAATGATTAATGAAGTTCAAAATTGCATCCTTCAACTTCGGATTTTGTTATTTATAATGATAACGATTGATTATGATGTGATTGTAGAAGAGTGTGTGTGAGCTTTGTTATTAATTGATAATGGATTTGATCACAGCCTAAACCCTTTTACCTAATCATATAATATCATATCATAAGTGTCAAACTTTATTTATCATCCGACTGAACTCTAAATTACTAGGACTTTTTTTTTTTGTTTGAAAATTGGAGGGTTAACACAAATGTATCACCAGTGTCAGAAGGATCATCAAACTTGGACAGCCTCAAATTACAAGAATATAATGGCATAGAATGCATCAATAATATATATCACCTAGTCTTCTTGTGTAAACAGCAATGGCATTGAAGTTGGCAACCCATGCTAGCTTGTTTTGACGACAATTTTTGCTTTTAAATTTAACTTTCATGAAAATTCAACTTGCTAAAGGAATATGTTCAAAATTCAGTGCATTTAGTTTATTCTAGGGGACCATAGAAAACAAAGGAGAAAATACCTGGTCGAGACTGAGACAAATTAAGAACAGGCCATGTTTTTTTAGTACGGCATTCTCAATGGGTTTCTAATTTTGAATCCTACTAGATAAACAAGATGCATAATGGTTTCTCTTGAATTGCTTATTTAATAAGTTAAATGATGAATTTGAAAATTGTCAATTTTCTTAGTTGAATTAGATTCCTTAATTCTACAGATCAAGTGTGAGTGATAAGTCCCAATATATTAAACATGAATATGCTAAACCATAAATATATAAGATGTGACTACATGTATGATGTCAGGAGATTTTTATTTTTTCATTGGTTCATAGACGAAGTGAGAAGTATCGCCTGAAACTCACACACATCAACGAAGTCTCGAGTTTAAACTCAGGTGAAGATGTTCAACTCAGTAATATCGATATTGTCAATTGAGATAGGGTTTACGGACATATGATTTTAGGAGAGATGTATTTGTGTACTAATTTCTTGGTAATCCGGATCAATGATCATGATTAATCAGTTTTTGCTTGATACTTTCGATAGTCCTAAAATGTGTAAAGTTGGGATAACACTAGCGTTAATGAAGATTGGGTCTTGATGGAACTTCGATCTATGTGTTAACTTTACTTACCAAATAGGGAAAATTTTGTTCCCTAAGATTATATTTCATGTGCATCACAGGGAAAAGAAAAACAAATTTATGTTTGTGACAATCCTCAATCTGTTTATAAAACCATAAAGATGGCGAAGTATATACGTGATTCTTTTCCTTTTCTTGGCTGCGTTAAATATCACATGCATCCACGTGAACAAAATTGTCTTTTTCCTCCTCATAAATAAAATGTGCAAAACATTGATAGGAAAGAAGTTAGATTTTGGATATGCATCACTAAATCAATTAATATATCAGAAATATGTAGACTATATACCCAATCCTGAGTGGTCATATGTATTGAACACATGCAATTGACTTCATAATGTTATGTATATCTATATATAATGTCACAATAAGGGCAACTTGTTCACATGCTACTTTGGCATTTTAATAGAAAATACTTAATTAAGCAAGTAAGAATTGCATATGCAACTTTCATTCATAAATTTTTTAAATACCTTGGGTCTAGTCTATTCAAACCGGTCTTTTAAAGCTAGTTTCTTGTAATTATTGTCTCTCTTGTAAAGACTCATTGATAATGGATCAGAGAGATGTTATCTTTCCCTAAAACGTAGATTAATTTTGGATTGTGTTGGTTAAACAATTTTGGTGTATTTGTTTCTCTACTCTTCTTCAAATTTTTAGATGTATTTATTATTCTTTTTCCAAATTAACCTCTCATTAATATTATCAATATACCTTAAAATATGCAAAGTTAACATTAAATACCTCTATAGACAAAGGATAATTTGGTAATAATAACATACATTTATGACAAATTTCTTACTTCAAATTCTTCTCTTAATATCCATGATTTTTGTAAATTATTCCTATAAAAAGCGACGGAGGGAGTATGATTATTTCGGTGCGGAGGAGGCTACTTATGATGAAGATGATGCATGATTATTTTCTTTTAGTTATTTGTGGGTTTGTAATTTTATTGCAGGTTTATTTTAATTTTATTGCATATTTAGAAATGGATAACTTTATTTGCAGGTTTATTTTTATTTTTATTGCATATTTGTGAAACTGTTTTTAATTTATTTTCAAAAAGAATTCAAGGTTTTTAAGATAAAATAATAGCTTTTTAAATAATTTAAAAATTAAGTTCTGAATTTATTTTAAATAATATTGTTTTCAAGGGGCAAACTCATTGGAAATTTCTTTCAACTACTCTGACATGTAGTGAAATCAACTGAAACTGCGTCAGACAACTGATAATTTCACAAAGGTCTACTTCTCGCAAAAATATCCATGACACCGAGGAGATGTCGAATCAACTAAAAATGCACTAGTCATTTAAATTGTTTTTAGTGGGGTATGCTACTTTAAAACTTCACATAAACAAGCTCATTGAGAAATTACCATGAGCAAATCCTTGAGAATTTTTTTTGGACTATTACCTTTCAAATCTTATGACCTGCACCCTATTTATTTCTATTTTTTATTTTACAAAAATGCCTATGGGATTATATAATCCAAAATAAAAATTTCCCCTGTTTTAGGGTGGAAAAATGAGTTTTTCACTAATTTGGATTTTATAGTCCAAACACCCCAAAGAATAGGGTGCGTTCCTTGCTTTTTTTAGGATTATTCAATCCGAAGGCCCCCAAACACCCCTCTTGTGCTAAAAAATTAGGGAAAAACAGTTTAGATTATATAATCTGAACAGTATCACACAAATATTGAGTCTGTTTGTAACATGGATAGTCAATTTAAGAACCATACTAATAATCCTAACCCCCATCCTTGTGTTTTAGGCCACCGTTAGCTGTTCACGCCGTTTCGCAGTTGGAAATCCTATTTTCGAGCTACTTGATCAGATTGCTCTGAAACTTTCACAGAAAATCAGGAAAAAAAATCAAGGATCATGACTCCCATAAAAGGGACTTCTTGCGCGACTTCGCCCCTCATAATTCAAAATTTCATCGTTCAGACCCATTTTTTCATATTTTCAGGAACATCAAAAAATAATTCATTAGTTTTTTTTTGAAGGAGAAATTCATTAGTTTTATTTGATTTTTAGAATTTTTGTGTGGTGTTTTTTATTTTATTTTATTTATTAAAATGTTTTTATCATTTTTTTTTACTTTGTTTTTTGGTTGTTTTTAAAAGGGATACTCACAACTGCTTAAATAGAAGAGATTATGATTACAACTTATATATGAACATATTTCATATTATATAATCCGAACAAATCCGAGCTATGATTGGCTTAAAAAATCCAAAACTCCATAGATATTTTTATAAAAAAGGGGTGCGCCAGAAATGGAAAGGGTGAGAAAAGTAATAATCAAATATTTGTGATAAATTGTTTTGTGGGCCTAAGCCCAATACATGTGTGATTCAACATATTCAGAATTATTTGTTAATTATTTGTGGGCCTAAGCCCTATACATTTCTCACGCGCCCTATTTTTCTCCAAAATACCCTTTGTTCAGATTCTAGAATTCGAACATAATTTGGATTATAGAATGTGAAACCTTGTATTGCCCAGATGTATAGAACAACATTGACGTATAATATTAAGAAGACATAATTGAAAATGACCAAAAATGAATCAAATTCTCATTTTATTAATAGATGATATCTTTCATACTACATTTACATTAACATTGAAGCTTATTGCACAAAATTATTAAATACCTAATGCTAAACATGTGGTGCAAGAAGATGGAGCGGAAAGGAGGTTGGCGTAAGGTTTGTTTCCATTTTTGAAACATCTTCCCTTTCATCATCACTTATCTTGTTATGTTGTTTTACGGTGTTGAAATTTCTCGTTTAATATTTTCTTGTGTTATGCACCATGTAAACCCTCCAAACCTCAAGCTTAAACACATTTTGGTATAGTTCATATTATATAATTCGAATTGAGTTTGACGATTTTAAATTTTATAATCTAAAAACCGAATATAACAGGGCCTATTTCTTATTATTTTCGGATTATAAAATCCGAACACTCAATATACTCCACTCTTGTGCAGAGAATTCAGGGAAAAGTGGTTCATATATATTATATAATCTAAACTATATTAGTACAAAGATCGAGCCTATTTGTAACAGAGATAGTCAGTTTAAGAGCCATACTAATTATCCTAACCCCCATCCTTATGTTTTCGGTCATTGTTAGATGTTTCTGCCGTCTCTCAGTCGAAAATATGGTTTTCAGACTATTTGATCAGATTACTCTGAAACTTGTCCATAAAATTAGAAAAAAGGTATTTTCAATTATGTCTTCTTAATATCATATTTTCATTTTTATTCATTTTCCATTATGTCTTCTTAATATTATGTCTTAATTTTTGGATATTTTCAGTTACGTCTTCTTAATATTATACGTCAATATTGTTATGTAAATCTAGGCAATACAAGGTTTCAAATTCTATAATCCAATTGGTGTTCGGATTCTAAAATCCGAAGAAAGGGTATTTTTCGCAAAAAAATAAAAAGGGCACGTGGGAAATAAATAGGATGAGAAAAATAATAAACTTATTTGTTTGATCCTTCCTGCTCAAAGGCCGACTCAACATATTTGAAATATCACTTTTTAAATTAGAGATGGTAAAATTGGCGGAAAAAAGAGTCAAATATAATAACTTACAAATTAAAGTCTTATAAAATTTTTGAAATATTTCATTTGCACATACTCCACTCTTGTCCCTAAATGTAAACTCTTTTTCAAATTATTAGATACATTTATTATTTTTTTTTCCTAAACATACCCCTAATTAATACTACTAACTTGTCTTGAAATATTAAAAGTCAAATTTAATACACATACAAACAAAGGATAATTTGGATTACATTAACAACTTTTCTTAAGAAATGTGAAAAAAAAACAAAGAGGGCTTACATATAGGGTCGGATGGAGTATTTTTCTCTGTCCTAAACAATGAAATACAATGTTACCTCAATTGTCTCCACTCTTTACTATCAAGAAAATTTGATTTGTAAATTACCTCTTACAAGAAGTGTTAGTAACATTTTTTTTAACATATTTTCTCCTAAATTTTAGTTTTGATCAGGTGAAATTCATATGATCCTATAAAGCAGGGGTGGGTGTTGATTAAGTGATCCCCACTGGAGGGATGTATATTACCAAAATATGAACAACAAACTTTTCTTTTCTACAATAAAATAACAGATTACAAATTTCATTTTAGTAAAGATTTTCTTGCTCCCTGCATAGTGAAAATATGAGGAAACATTCACTTATAAATGTTTACTAATTGTTCATAGAAAGTGCGGCTACCTACCATGAACTTCAAAACAGAACACGTTCAAGTATCCGTTAACCTCTTTTTTTGTGATGATGCATTAATTAATAGTTATCAACATCACTTTGCACCATGAAGCATTTTACAAGTTTAAGAGAATTCACATGTTATGTTATATGGTCACTTCTGAAATATAACAACCGCTATATGCAACAAACAGCACTATAGCAAGCCATGCTTAAATGCTTTATTATGTTGGTTGGTCTCTTCGACATAAAATAAATATAAATAAAAAATTTCACATTTTTTTCACTAACACTCGTAAATTGTTTTACTAGTATGCAATAATCTTGTAGCTGAAGATAGTATCTTTATCCCAAAACTTATTACCGCAGAAAATTAAGTCATAATATTACATTGAACGCGAGAAAGGGGCACGCACATTATGAAGGGCAAAAATAGGGAAGGAATCCCTAGTATAGATGTTCTAAGCTATTTTTATTTTTTATTTTTTATAAGATGAATGTTAGAAAAAATATGATTATAAAGATGAATGTGTTTATAAGACTCTCCTACTATTTGTTGGTGCTACTTACACCTTTTCTTAATCAACATTGCCATTTTGTTTTTAATATCATATAGCCATTTCCTTAAAAAAAATAAAAATATCATATAGCCATTTTTTCTTCAAATTTTAATTAATTTTCAAATTTTTGAAGATATTTCAAAAGAATATGACAATTTAAATAATTTAATATTTTAAATTTTGATAATTATATTTAATAAATAAATTAATTTTGAAATGTAATAATATAAAGTTATTAGTGGAAACTATTCAATGTGTTGGAATGAAGAGATGAAATGCTTATTAAATCTTAATATTAGAATTTTTGTCAAAAAAAAAATCTTAATATTAGAATAGTATAAAATGAATGGTGTGTACACCCAAGACCTATTGAAGCATCCAATTAAATGACTTTATTATGGATGCTCTTAGAGTATCTCCGATGATTATTTCTTCCAAGCTTGTGACACCAAAAAATACGTTCATGAAGAACTTCATCATTTGACACAATCTAGGTGACAAACTCATAAGTTGACGGTTATTTTATGATGCAATGATTTATCTAATTGTAACTCCCGATTTTTTCTTCTTCTATGGAATTGCAGTTCCCAATTAACTTATTTTAAAGGTTGAACAATTTAAAAGTTGCACATAAAAATGACCTTTGATTTATAATGCATTTGATCATATAGCCCAAACCCCTTTTTTGTTCAAACCCCTTTTTTTAACAACCTCCCGTCCAAAATAAAAATAAAAATAATTAGCAATGTTATTGGAGTTGGCAATCCATGCTCCATTGTTTATTTCGGTGACAATATTTGCCTATATATATGAACATACAAGTTGCTAATGGAATTTGATCAAAATTCAATGTATTTAGATTATTTAAGGAGACCATAGAAAACAAAGGAGAAAACACCTCGTCCAGGCCGAGACAAATTAAGAACAACAAGTCATCTTGTCTTAGTACGGCCATGCCTAAATATACGTTGACAATGTACAGAGACATTCATCATCAGATTGTTTTATTTTTTACTCAAATATGTTGATGAATTATGTAACAGGAAAAAAAATTGGGAGTCAATTCTAAGTTAAATGATGAATTTAAATATAGGTAATTTTCCTAGTTGTATCATGCCATCTTAATTAGTTATGCACATCAAGTGAGTGATTAGTCGCATAATATTAAACAAGAATATGCTAAACCAAGAATAAACAAGACGCGACCGCATACCGAATGCTGTGAGATTTAAGGTGGAGAAATATTGTGTCCAATAATTTTTTAGTAGTCCTAATTAATGATCATAGTTAATCATTTGATAGTTGTAAAATGTGTAATTGGTGTTTTGGTTTGGGTCAAGACCTAATTCACGAAAGATCCATGACCCAACTGTGTAAGCAACTTCATGTTCAATGATATAACAGATTAATCCTCATATCAACCATGACCATCGATGCTACATGACTTACGCTTGGATCCAAGTAATGGAGTAATGATAACGGAGCCAAGCGTTCATTACACATAATTTATAAAAGGCCTCCAACCCTAGGTGAAACATACATCTTGATTACTGCTAAACTTCTAGACTCTTTTACAACTCACCATCTTGAGAGTTGAAGTATTTGTAGGTACACCACCCCCTCACATATAGTAGCGGCGTAGTCTTCCTCTGCATCTAACAAACTTTAACCATCGAGATATACTTTTCTTTTTTTCGTTTCTCATGCAGGGGCGGACCCAGGTGTGTGTCAGGGGCTGCACCTGCACACCCTGGGTTTTCAAATTTATGCCCAGTAATATACTTTATTCATGTTTTGCATACCCTGAAGTTTTATTGCTGCACCCCCCGAGATCCTCTCACATAAAACCATGACGCACTTGAATTTTTTTAATACAGAGCCTAACACCTTCTTCTCTCATTCTACCTTGTTGCTTTTTACTTACGACTAAATTTTGTTTTTTTAATTATGCATTTGGTATTTATTTGTGTATTTAATATTGGGTAATTCATTTGTGTTGCTTTATTTTCAACAAAATCCAAAAAAATCACATGTACCTAGTCTCGAACTAATGACTTGATTTATCCTCAATTTTCTCAGTCACTTCACTTCGTCATTCAGTTGCTTTTGAAAATCCATGATATATTGCACAACATCTTTAATTTTCACTTCACTCATTTTTTGTTTTTTAATTTTGTTTTCATTTCCTTTTACTTATAGAGACTATGATATGACTATACACCACCAAAAAATAGAGACTATGACTATCGTAATCGTCGAAATCACTACAGAAAAATTTGGTATGCCATATATATATGCTTGATCAAATTACGTCGATATAATTTATGTTAAATTTTACATGAATGATTTTTATAATACAAAATTTCGATCAAACCATAGATATTATAAAATTTGTATTCGTTAAATTCTTATTGAATAGTACAACATTATTAAAAAATGACAACCTAGTGTAACCATATTGTGAAACATTAAAATTGTAAAATTTAAACATTCATGTATATATTATAATAATTATTAATTGAAGTTAAAATTTTCGCACCCCTCGAACCAGGGTTCTGGATCCGCCACTGTTCTCATGTGTATCGCAGGGAAAAATAACAAGATTGTGCTTGTGATAACCTTCAATTTGTTTATAAAACCATAAAAACGCAGGATTATATGATGATATCAAACATACTTGATTCTTTTCCTTTGTTGGTCACGCTATATATCACATGTCTCCATGTGACCAATATTGTTTTTTTTCTCCTCAAACAAAATGTGCAAGACATTGATAGGAAAGTTGGATTTTGGGTATGGATCACTGAATTAAATATCAGAAATATATAGATTATATAGTAAATGTGATTCAAACCAATTATATATATACGCAAACCTGAAGTGGTCAAATGTATTGACACAAAACTTAATATAGAAAATATATATTGAAACAAAACAGGCAACTTGTTCACATGCTACTTTGCAATTTGAACGGAAATAAGAATTAATTAAGTTAAAAAAACCTTTCACTTGACCAAAAGAAAAACCCTTTTAGAAAAAGGGAAAAAATTGCATAGGCACTTTCATTAAAAAAAATCACAATTACAATGATGTTTCAACTTGTGCAACTCTTAAGAATTCATGGTGGTTCCTACAATCTATCCTTTATATACTTGTTTTATCTTTAAAATGCTACATTCTAAGTGAATTGGCAGGCTAATCCGTCAACAAAAAAGATTTTGTTTTGCCATTCTCATCTCATGAAAATAAAAACATATAGTAATCATTAATTTAAAAAAATTTAGTTTGGTTCACAGTTTACCTAATAGCAACACATTCTCTAACATTGTTCCTACTATACTCTACTTATGATTAGGAAAAATTCATATGGATTTTACAAGTGACTGATTGCTTATTTAGCGTGACCAAATTTTAAAGTGGTGATCCACATGAACTTTAGAAGTATTAAAAATAGAGTGTTAAACAGGGCCGTTCCTACGAATTTGGAGGCTCGGCTCTGTAAGTAAAAAGAGACCCGTAATAAAATAAAGATGTATTTTTTTTAAAAAGAACAATGTTTCATTTAAATTTTTTAAAAGATAACTACAAGGTGCCGCATATATGCGGTATACCCAAAGGTGAAAATCACTACCTTATACATGGACGGATCTATGTACAAAGTTATATAGGCTTGTGCCCGCACTAACTTTGTAAAATTTTAGGTGGTATTAATATAGTAATATATAGTAATAGTTGAAATGTTGACCAAATGGCCCACACAAACCACACAACACTTTTCTCTTGGCCCACACATATACATGAACCTTGACACAACAACACAACCTTATCGAGAATTGGATGCGAAATCGCATGAGAGATAAATGGTTAAACAATTGTTTAGTCATTTATATTGGCAGAGATACTTTTTGTTGGTATTGAAAATGAAAAAATCATTGAATATTTCGAGAATATGGAGTATCGCAGAGGACAATTATGACGTATATTTATGCTTTCAAAAATGAAATATATATATATATATATATATATATGTTTATTTAATATTACAAATTTATATATATATGTGATGCCCCCACTTTTCAAAATTCCTGGATCCGTCACTGACCTTACAAGGAATTTTTTTTTAGTGGGGTAGTACTTAGTAGTATCACTAAACTATAATTTTTTTTAGGCACATACTTTGGGGAGGCCCAGTTCCATTGAGCGGTTTGCAGCCCCCAAGGTCCGGCCCTGGTGTTAAGCTATTGCAGTAAAAAAAAAATTGTTTGCATAATTGAATTATCCAAATAACTTCGATATTAATTTTTTTTTCGTTTCTACCCATGTAGTTTTTTGTGAATACATACAATTTTTGTTCTTATCTTAAATTTTGAACCTTTAATTCTTCGTTCTTTCTTTTTCTTTATTTCCATTTTTGTTTAATTTTTCTTATTTTGGTTTTTTAAAGATTTTTTTCACTAAAGATAATCCTATTTGAGGTGTGTCAAACTTTAACAATTAGTATCTCTATGAGTCAGAATTCAAATTTTAGTTTGCCACATTTTGTGAGACTTTGTAGTTAATATATTTTCTTGTTTATTTATCGAGGGCAAGTTTTTCATGTACGATTCATGAATAACGAAACAAATGCACATATACTTTCCATTGTTATTTTATAGATTTGGATCCTCTCTAATGTAAAAAGAATTTAAGAGAGTTATGTGGATGATCTTACTATTAAAATAATGCATTGGTTTCTACAACTTCAAAAATTATAAGTGAGATTTAATACATTTTAATGATGTGATCATACAAGTAGACATATCCTTCTCAAATTTTTTCACGACAATTGTAGGGATTCAAATCTTTTGACCAACTCGTGTCAAATGCTCAAAAGAGTATTGGGGGTTTTCCTTCTAATTTTGTTAACGAAACTTAACTTCATGGTTTTCCTCGAACCTGGTTCAATTGGAGGCTTTGAAGGCTTGGTTTTGGAACGTCTAAAGCAAAACCCTAGTTCTAACTAAGCTGGGCCTTAAATGTCTAAATCTTCCTCAGCCAAAATATACACCACTTGTATCTAAGGGTTGCTAATAATATTTCTTTGGAGAAAAAACACAAGAAAATAAAAATAAATTTTCTCCATAGACCCCTTATATTTCTACACCTTTGAAATAATCTGATCGAAAAGTGGGATTCGATTCAAAAAATGACAATTGAGTTGTAACTCACAATAGATTTGTACGATTGAGAGTTACTAAATCCGAAGAATTTTAAAGCAAACTGAAGGTCTCATAGGGCAATTGTCGCATGAAAATAATAACACAACACATTTAACAAGTTTTCGCCTATAAAAAAAGAAGGGAGACTTTTTTTTATCCAAAATGGACCACGTTATGAATTTTACTAAAAGAGATCATATTCCACCAAGAACACATATATAGCAAAGAAAAATGGATTCCTTTGTTGTGTGTACGATCTCTTCTCGTGAAAACGAAATTATTGAATGGTGCTCCTATATGAAAATATGAAAACATTATGGGGTGAACTCATCTTAAATTAGGAGATGTTGAAAATGAGGGTGAAAAAATTATGTGTGGAACATTATATAGTAAAAAGATTTAAATTGGAAGTTTTAAAAATTTGTAGGGGTAAAAGTACATGTGTCGGGGTATAGGGTAAAATTTTCTAATGTTAACCGTACATTTTATGCATTTCAATTATGTTATCCGTACACTATTATTTGTATATTTGGACACCTCTCTTTTATTTTCACTTGTATTTTTATTTAAAGAGAGAGAAGTTATACATCACTTCTTGTCTACAGTTCAAGAACCTACACGCCATCTCCATAAATCTCAGTGAAACATTCACTCCAATCAACGATCTCTTATAGAAATTAACCTTTAGTATCGTTCCACTTCAAAACCTCTTAGCAAAGTTTTCAAGTTTCAGAGGTTTTGAATCAATGCTTCTCCTATACAAAGCGTGTCATCCGCATATTGTAGATGAGAGCTCTTTTCTCCTCAAAACATTTAAACAATTTGCACCGCATTAGCCATCACCTCCTAAACCCTTCAGCCGCAAGTAAAAACAAGAATGTGGCCAACATATCTCATTGCTTAAGACCCCTTTGAACACTAATTTCCTCTGTGACACTCCTATTAACAAGAATGAACATATTTCTACCAAAAATACATCGAAACAATGGACATATTTCCATCTAATAAATATCTTCACAATTATAATCTAATGGCTCAACATCTTCCTATCATTCTCACATAAAAACACCGTTCTCACTTAATATGCTCCCTATATATATGTGTTCATTATTTTATTCACTTGACATTTTAAAAAAAATCAAATGGAAGCTTCATTTCATCACAATATATCCAAATAATAATACCGTAATTTTATTCATTTTTGTTTGATCGCATTCCCTTTCTTAATTGGTATCCAATTATGAATATATATAATAAAAATAATAAGGGTTTATTTTGATTGACTTATAACTGAGCTTATACAAATAAATAAATTTCTATGTCTTATTCAAAAGTTTGTCAATATAATTTATAAAAATCCAGCTTATGAAAATACAATTTTCAGTAGTAAAAACTTATGAATTAACATAAAAGTTTATTTATAATGTAATAAAAAAATCTTATTTATTTACCTAAACTATTTTACATAAGCTCAAAAATAAATCATTGCAAATGGGTTCTAAGTTGTAAAAGGTGTAGTCATTTGGTAAATTGAGATGTTTATGACTTATGAGAGTCATAGTGAATTCATTTTTTTTATTAATAATTAGTCATAAACAGTTTCCTAAATTACACAAATAGTAAAAATACAACTATAACTATATGCACAAGTCCTAACTCAAATAACAAAAATCTCAAAATTGTTAGTTCAGACGTCGTGACAAGGGTTCAATCCCTAACGTCTCTACTTGTTTGTTTGTGTTTATAGTAGCTTTGGATCATTTCATCTATCTATATAAAAAATAATAGACAACTATTATTAATTGAACTTTTTATTACATTGCTCTTTTAAATCTCGTTTAAATTGCAAGAGAATTACGTAAAAACATTATTTAACCATTCTTAATTTGTTATGTCAAAAAAAAAAAAACCATTCTTAATATGAAAAGATCATTTGATTCAAGTGAAAGTAAACTGAATAAGGAGTTATAATAATTTACAAATTATAAACAGTAACGGAATACCAAAGATCAAAATTTAAAGATAAAGTTAATAGATCATAAGAAATAAAGTTAACAACACAATTACAAAATCATAAAAGTTAAAGCACAAGCTTAATTCCAATGATTATAATTTGATTTACTATGTTGTTCCCCAAATCTAAGCTATGCAGAATAACAAATATTTTCCCATCATGATAAAATATGCCAAATCTAAAGTATCAAGTTGAACTGCTGTTACCTAAATGCGACAATTTTCCTTAGCGAAGTGAATGACATGTTGCATACATATGACAGAAGACATACATACATACATCATGTAAAAGTTAAAACGGGTCATGTTCAAATGGATCTGATAGTAAAAGATTTTGTTCACTGAAGAATAAAATGAAGATCTAAATAATATTTAAAGAAAAAAGAAAAAGGAGAAATATCTAAGAAGTAAATTAAAGCATTAATTGAATGATTTATTATAGTACACAAAAGTTTCACCATGGTACAGACATACCTGGATAGATTCACAGGGTGTGTCTTCTGTCAATACATATATATGCCACGAGTGAAAGGATCAAACTCCATTTTTACCGAATATTACAAACTCAAAATGCCACAAGATATATCAGGGATTACAGATAGGAATTTGTCATCATGTATACTAACTAGAGAACATTCATAGTTGTGCTTCACTTTATGATTAGTCACTAACTATCTCCATGAATTACGATGTCTAAGTTTATTTTAAATCTTGTTACCACTGAATTAAAATAGATAAGAAAGGTATTGCGAAAAAATGATTTGCTTAATTTACTAGACTATGTGCAAAATGTTTTAACAAAAAGGTCCGCACGCAAGCACGGTCTGAGAAGCAAATTAATCAAATTATCTAAGTTTTTTATGTATCTAATGATCCCAGTGCAACAATGATTGAGATTGTATTTGATCACAATTTTCCACAATAATTTTGTTACCACAATCATGGTTTAATAAAACATTGCAAGTTCTTATATATTTTATGAAAAAAATAAATAATAAAACAAAAATTAGAATAATTATAAATTTACCAATATTTTGCTCCAAGCTAGCATAGTGTACTGGAAATCCTTCAGATCAAGAAACTGATAGCAGTGTTAGTCATTAATTGCAGCTGCAGCATCATCAGGATTCGCATATCATCAAAAGGGCTAATGGATTTGAATCAATCAAACCTCTCAAAAGCTTATGAATCCTGATGATGCTCCACCGGCAAGCAAAGATTGGTTTCCTCAGATCTCTGTGATTATCATGTAAGGAGGAACCCTATACCTATGAGTCCAAAATTTAATTCAAATCTAACAAAGAAACTTTAACCTAATTAATAGAAAATCATAAATCGGAGAGAAGAAGGGGTTGGGATTAATTAAGGGAAGAAGGTTGAAGGGTTTATATATTGGAAGGAGAATAATAGTACAATTTGATGTACGAGATTTGGAAAAGAAAACAAGATTACCTATTTAGAGGAAGGGATTGGCGTTTAGGGTTGGAGAATGTGTATTGCATTTTAAGTTAGCGGTTTCAAAGGGAACTGACAGACAGACATGAGTTTGTTAACCCAACTAGGGTTTCAACTCCCAACTAGCATTTTCGTAGTACTATTTTGATTGGTTACTGCATTTTTTTTTATTTTTTATGTTTTTATTAACCCTCTGATTTTTGAAGAAGGTATATGATAATAAGTGAGTTCGGTCGTAAGATAATTATAATTTGACTAAGAATTTTTCCTCAAATTTGGATTCTCAAAGACGATTTCTATTTTGTTGAGTTCATTAACCACTTAGATCAATCACTTGGTTTACTTTGATTTATGATTATTTTTTATTTATATACTTTTGGGGAAATTAATGTTATTATTATTAGTTCTTTAGTTAAAAAAAAAATACTGACTTACATCTCTATTTGTCTTTTTTCTTTAAAAAAAATCTCTATTTGTCTTTTTATATTGACAACTAGTGTAATGCAATAATATTTTTCGAGGGAAACTAGTGTAATGCAATATTATTCATTAGATAAAAAAATTATAAAGAAAAATAAAAAATTAAATTGAAAAATATAACATGAAGTAATTAAATAAAATAATTAATTAGCTAAACTAAAATATAAAGTTACAAAGATGAACAAAGCATACAAATTAACATGTAATTTTAGGGAAAAAAACAAAAGATGACACCCACACAAAAAATTATATTAAAAAAATTAGAATAATAAAATTGAAAACTATAATATTAGTAAGATAAGGTAAAATTTGAGAGGAAACACTTTGGATACAACGTGCCAAAGCTTTCTAGACGGGGGAAGGTGAAATGAATTCTAAGTTATTTCATGCTTCTTTTTTTTGAAAGATTGAAGTTTTTTCATGCTGTTGCTACATCTGGAAAACAAATTAGGAATATATATGGTCACAAAATTGAAGAATGATAAGAATATGGAGGTGAATTATCATGAAGGTCCTTTGCGAGTTAGGTATGGAATACATTGAAAAATTATTTACAGTCGCAAATTGTGATCAATAGTCAGTTTTACAAGCAATTCAGTCGTGTTAATAGTTTGAGGACAATCCGGTCCTTATTACTCCTTTTCAAGATGAAGAATTATGAGAAGCTGCTTTTCAAATGCACTATATAATAAGTCTTGGTATGAATGTTTTGAATCCCGCATTTTAAAATAGGTTTTGGTCTCTTTGTGGTGGGAAAGTGATTGTGGCATGTAGGCAGTGGCTTGAAGAAGGTAACTTTCCTCATGTTCTTATTGGTGAAACAAATATTATTTTGATTCCAAAATTTGATCAACCTAATATTATGAAAGATTAGGCCAATAGCTCTTTATATAGTCTGGTGTATAAAATATTATCCAAGACATTATCTAACAAATTACAAAAAGTTTTGGATAATGTATCTCAGTTGAGAAATCTTGGTTTGTTGCGGGAAGATCCATTATTGATAATGTCATTATTATCTCATAAATTATTTATCATTTAGACTCTGTTTGAATTGATGGAATATAACGGAATGGAGCGGAATAGAACATAATGGAAGGAAGTGGAGCGGAATGGAATGGAATAGAATGAGTTATAACTTGTTTATTTCAATTTTACCCTTATAAAAAGACTATTATATAATATTAAAACATGTTATTTTTATGGAAATAATCAATTTAAAATTAAAAAAACAGAATTCTATTCTTTACCCAAATGGTTTTGCTCATTCCCAAATGAAATGACCAAAATGCCCCTACGTGAGTTAACTCACGTCAGTGTTAAATTTGTGTGCGTGACTTAAGTCACGCTAAAAAAATACACTGAACAGTGGCGGAGCCCTTCATGGGCTGGGGTGGGCCACGGCCCACCCGGAAAAATTAAAAAATCAACGATTATAGGTCTATTTTGCGAGATTTTATATAATTTTATGTCGGTTTTAGGTTTGGGTTGATCCAAATTCCCGCAAAGTGATGTAGTGGCCCACCCAAAAAATTTAAATAATTCAATTATAGGTCTATTTTGCGAGGCTTTAAACAATTTTTCAACGGCTAATTTTATTGACCCACCGTAACTTTTTTTTCTAACTCCGCCACTGACACTGAACCTCCGAGCGTGAGTTAACACCGTTGGTTTTCTTCCATGCAATCTATTAAACACTCTATTTGTCATTTCCTTTTTCATTGGTCCACGTGATGATGGGGTTTTTAAAATATATGGTCAGCTTTGTCACTCTATCTGCACATGGAGTATGGTCAGATTTGGAAAATATATGGTGCCTTTTTAAAAATAGATGAATATTAAATTATGGTTATTTTGTTGGAAACTTCTACGGTATATCTGCAAATTACGGTGTACTGGTACTCTCGCTTACAATTTTTATAAATTAACTATCATTTTTTATGAATAAAATAGGTGTTTGTTGACATATATATTTTAGAAAATATCATTTTATAAGAAAAAATATCATTTCATTTATTATAAAAATCACACTAATTATTTTTACATTTTATTGTAAAAAATAATCAAAATTTTCTATTATGAGTAATAAGAATTCAGAAAAATCAAATTTTATTGCGTTGACGTTTTTGGTAAATAAGATTTAGTTATTATAATTATAGGTGATAGAAAATAATTTTTTCCTACAAAAAATAACTCATTTAACTATTAATTTAAAGATTTGGTGTACTGAAGCACTCAAATTATTGGGTGTACCATAAAATTTGTCTATTTTGTTTGTTAGTAATATTTTAAGTTCCATGTAAAATAGCTGAACAAAAAGGCAACATTTAATAGTCTGCCAGCCTTGCATCAGCAATTGATTGGTAGAGTTGATTAGGCAGCAAAAGAGAAGGTCCATGCATCAGCAATCTAGCGGGACTTAACTCCTGTGAATATTTATCTTTTTTTCTTTGTATATACAAGGAGTGTGAGTTAATTCACGCTGCGTAAGTTAACTCACGTAAAGATATTTTGGTCATTTACTTTGGAAATGAGCAAAATTGTCTGGGTAAAGAGCAGAGTTCAAAAAAACATGACGGAAAGCAAAGGAAAGCCTTGTAATTTTTTTATCCGTTTAAAAATTTTAATATAGAAAGAGTTATATGTTATGAACAATTTTAATGTAGTATTTAATAAAACTAGATCATTGTAGTTGTTAGTATGAGATTGTTTCAGTAATCCATCGATCTAATGCTGGGAAAGGGGGAAAACATTCATTTGTCTCAATTCATATAATTGATAATACTCACAAGTTTAAGGAAAAAAGTTCAAATTTAACAAAATTGGTTGAAATGATAGAATCAACGAGATTGCAAGACAACAAACATAAAAACTGAACAAGAAGAAATATGTGCACAACGTAACACTAGAGCAGAAGAATCAGGAGAATCAGTATAGTGATGAAGTAATAAAATAGGGACAAAAGAGTAATAATAGAATTAAGTGGTTCCATTCCATTGTATACCTCCCAAATTGGAGGGAATGAAAAATAGAGAAAGACGGTGGTATGGGATGGAATTGATTCCATCATGTTCCATACCATTCCATCCAATTTTTAAAAATCTAAACAATGGAACATAACCTCATACCACTCCATTCCATTACATTCCATCAATCCAAACATAGTCTTAAAGTGCAAGACCAAAGGTTGGAAAGGTGAAGCGACCCTAAAAACTAATATCATTGAAATCAATGATCATGTTGATAACAAGAAATCATCTAGGTGTACTTAGTCATGGTGTTGGCCACTTTCTATCTCGCATCGCAGGCTATAAGCTCGTATCGCGAGAATACAACGACAAACAAGGGGAACAATTATGTGGCTCTCGCATCGTGAGTTTGAGGCTCACATCGTGAGCCAACTTTCCCTAATATTTAGGGAATCTAGCGCCTTTAAATTAATACTGGACCCCTAGGTTAATGGAATAACACCTTTTGACGAGCAAGCGAAGGTAGGAATGCAAATTTGGAAGGATTGGAGCGACCAAAGTCATTCATGAGCCAAGGAATCATAACCTCGTGATCGTTCTCTCATGCTTTTTATTCATATCTAATTGTATATGTTTGGAAGCTATGAGTAGCTAATCCTCTATAGGTTAGGTCATGAAATAAGATCTTCTCTTTAATTGTTTAATTATGTAATTTAAATGATTCTATGAGTTTCAATCGATTACTTTACTATTTTATTTGGTTAATATTGTTTTTAATGCATTTTATGTGTTTACGAATGTTCATAAACTGATTTAGGTCACAATGATTATTAACCCTAATTTTGTTGGCTTGACCTATTTTGACCATTCAATTATTGATTAGACTTAGACGTAAACTAATGATAATTGTTACTTAATTTGGCATTCTTGAACCTTTAAGGGTTATTGGCAAGCCTAAGACATTAGGGAGCAATAACTATTTTATTCAAAGGTATTAAAATCAATTAATCAATATAACTTTATTCATAGTTTATAGTTATCCAAACAATTTAGGAAAGGAAATCTGACATCCTAGTCGTTCTCTCTCTCAAGGAATTAAAACCAACCATTTTGTCCAGTGCATACCCCCAGTTCATTATAAATACCCTAATCATAAGCGCAGTAGTGAAGTTGATACTAGACAATTTCCATGTAGATGAACTTTTTTTTATAAATATTACTACTACTTATCAAAACACTAGTGTACCGGCTAGTATTTTGTCATCCCATGTTTTGATTAGAGTTATCTTTTAGTATCTTTAAGAGAATCTGATTTAATGAAAGATAGGTCAATCGGATGTTCATGTATGTGACTACGGTCACTTATCATATCCATGGTAATAAGAATAGAGTGGGTCATATGAAAAGAGGATTAAGGCAGAGTAATCCCTTATAATCTTATTTATTTATTCTATGTGTATAGGGAATGCTGGCCCTAATCAAACTGCAGGCATAAAAAAAATCACATTCTCCATAGGTGAAGGTTTGCAGTCTTCTATTTGCATATGATAGTTTCTTATTTTTTAGAGCAAATGAAAGTGAGACAGATTTGACAAAAAGAATCTTAGATACTTATGAAAATGCTTCTAAAAAATGATTAGTATGCAAAAAATATGAGATTTTCTTTAGTAGAAATGTTACACCTGGCTTGAAAAATACCATACCCAATATTTTACAAGTCACAAAGTGTATAGACACCGACAAGTATCTTGGGCTCCTATCTATGATAGGTAGAAGTAAAAATTGATCTTTAATTACAAAAGAATTGAGTTGGATTAGTACGATGTTGTATCAGGCAAGAAAGGCATCGTTGATTAAATTAGTCGCGCAAACTATTATTTCCTATTGTATGGGTGTTTTTCTTTTACCTAATTCTATTGAGAAATATATTGGAAAAAAATTATAAATTCCTTCTGGTGGGGTATGAAAGGTGAAGGTCGAAGTGGTATTTGGTGGATGAATTCCATGAGAATAAACTATATTGGAAAATAAAACTAAGAATATGTATACCACCCTGATTTTAATACTCTATATGCAAATGTAATGCACGACTGAATGAACTCTATTGATGATTCACAATTTCATTATTTTTTAAGCCAAAAAAAATAAAATATGAATCATTATAATTATCCGACAATAGGTAACGACTTTTTACGAAAAAAATTACAAGTTAACATAAAAGGATATTGACTGCATTAAAAAGAATTGTGAACAGATATCTCCTTTCGTCCTCTCAAATTTTTTTTTTTCCATTCGTTACTTTTGGAAAAGAAATTATTTTCATTTATTTGTCATTTTATTTAGAGGCATTCCTTAAAAACCAAACGACACTATAACATTAATTTGATTTCATCCATTAACATTATTAATATCTTCATTCTCTAGCTAGTAACATACACGAGAAAGAAGAAAAAATGTCATTACTAATTGCTATCAATGATTGTCTCCTCTCTCCCTTTTAAGGATGCTGTGAAAACTTCAATCCTTTCTAAAGATTGGGAGAAGGTATGCAAGTTAACAAGAAACATTGAGTTCAATGAACTCTTCTTTGTTTAATTTGATCAACCTCATGAAATTGTTCATGCTCAAAGAATGGCATTTTTGGATTTCATGAAAAAATGGATAGAAAATCATGGAGAAAATGCCATTGACAAATTCTCTTTAACAATGTCAACTCCTAAAGTATTTAGTGAGGACATTGATCGATGTATTACATTCGCTATAAAAAATGGAGTGAAAGATTTGGAACTAGAATTCACTTCTCCAACTTGGATCAAAGATAAGTTCGATTATGATAATTTTGTGGCTTACGTTGATTTGCCTAATTATGTTTATGGCTATAGTGGACTTGAATCTTTAAAAATGTATTCATGCGATTTTGTTACTAGTGAAATGGTTAATTTTTGTTCACTCAAAGAAATTTCTTTTGTACACTAATGTCTGCATATAAAATATTTTTATGTATGTATCTTGTTATATTTCAACATATAAATAACTTTAGATTCTAGAAATGAAAGTAATAAAGCGATACCATAGTTTAATTTGATAAAATTTATGCGTAAACAAATTACACTTTTTTTTATATCAAGTTTATAAGTATCAATTTGATTATATTATAATGGACCCACAATACTATTGTAAACACAAAGAAACTAATTTTATATATCAGGTTTATAATTTGATTTTCATTTTGACACATTGTTAGTGAAAAAAGATTAAAATAATGGAATATTTTGTTGTTGTTTATATTGTAGTGTGCACCAACGGTTATCCCAAAGATATATTGGATTAACTCTGCAGAAGCTTACAAATGTGTGAAATCACATTTGAAGGGAACTAAAGATGAGCTTAGTGTGATTAGCTACTTCATCATTCATGGGACGGCCTTAAGAAAGATGACATGCAAGGTGAGGTTGGACCAAATGTAACTACCCGTCGTGAAGCAGCTGAATATTTGTTGACGCTTCCCAAAGCTTCAACTAATTTGGATTTATTTATCTATTAGTGAACCTTTGAGAGTGTTGTGTTTGTTTGGAACATGGTTTTATTTAATTTTTCAATTTATTAGCTTACTTGCCAAGACTTTATTTTTCAGATGGAGTTTACTTCTGTAAGACTTTTATTTTGGAATTGATTTCAGTGTTGTATCAATAATACGTACTAATGTGCCTTCAATTTGATCTTTACTCAGATTTATTTATGGAACAATATTTATATTTTTTATATAAGCAAAAGTTATGTTAAAGTGTCAACATTACATTGGTTTGAGCGTAATTGGGCTTGAATCTCTGATACAAAGTCTCAAGTTCGAATCTTACGCACAGAGAAAATATGCAAACAAAAAATGGGAAAAAAGTCAAGGAGAAACAACAAAATCACTGAAAGATGTTGAGTGTGGAAAAAGAAAATGGAGTATATTATGAAAATATCTTGTTTATAATAAGTGATCTCATGTCTTTAGACTTTTTGAATTCATAGAAACACAAATATACTTTTTAGCCTAGCCACATTATAGCCTAATGAAAGACCTTAGTGATCCATGATTGATTGCGTAATTTATAACATTGATTCGATGACTTGAAAAGTTGCTTTGCTATGAATACAATGCAATGATTGAGATAAAACATACCATGTTTGAGTAAAACAGATGTGAGGATTGTGAGTTTGAATAACTAATTGTTGATTGAAATCATAATTTGGTTTATGTTATGAAATAATGACTTAGTGGATGTTCATCCTTAAGTCTTCCTCCTTCCTATAACTTATATTTTCACCTTTCTATAACTCCCATTAGTAAGTGAAAAGTTAGTGGACCTTAATTGCTTTGATCACTCACTTACTCATCTTGTACGCTATAAATAGGGCTCGTATTGTATTGTAAAGACACATTTGTGAAGTAATGCAATATATTCTCTTCTTTCCCCCTTTATCTCTTTCTCTCTACTCTTCCATATAATGCAACTTTTGATAATACCTTTGTTAATCTCCTATACATACATTTGAGAATGGTTGAAATAACCAATCCACATGGCATTCTCCTTTCTTCTATCTAAAACAATGACACATGTCATTATTATGTACAAACAACACAAATGAAATTTTAATGACATTAAAAGTGTATATTGTTTGACTTATTCTTAGATTGCTTTTGATTGGTAGATGAGAATTCAATTGAATTAAATGTGAAAATACATCAACAGGGGTCAATAATGATGCAAATTGATTTTTATATATCAAAAAAGTAATTATATACTGCTAAACTATTGAGAGTGAAAATATAACTCATATTCCATAAAAAAAAAATTGAGGAGATAAGGAGATTTAAAATTTCAATTCAATAATATTTTTAAAAAAAGGGAATGAGAATGATTAGATAGCTTCAAATGACAAAAACCAAGTTAAGATTTATGATGGGCAAAATCAATAGAATAACAGGTAATTCATATTCATCATCTTTGTAAAAAAAAAAATCACGTTCATCATCAAAACAAAGAAAATGAGATTGATTTTATATACTATTAAAGATATATAGTTCTATTCCTCCAAAACCATATAGAAAGTTCTAAGAAAGTTTAAAAATATTATGTTGTGTATTACTTTAAAATAATTTCTTCTATGTTGTCATCCTGTTGAAATAATAATTTAAATTAAATCTTCAAAAGTCAAAAGTA
>Ga0228710_1003324_pt1 | contig 25622 bp, 11 predicted proteins | sample MedpolnodulmetaG_FD_177995 | JGI IMG/M metagenome (GOLD analysis project Ga0228710, IMG submission 177995) | Root nodule microbial communities from Medicago polymorpha collected in Santa Monica, California, United States - pink nodules | ecosystem: Host-associated > Plants > Roots > Nodule...
AACAATCAAAACCAAAAAAAAAAAAAAAAAAACAGTTATACTCCCTCCGATCATGTTTACAAGAAAAAGTTTATTTTTTAGATTCATTAAATAATTGATGTATGTAGTTTAGAAATAGACCGAATACATCAATTATTCAATGAATTAAAAAAGTAAATTGTTTATTAGAAATAGGAGGGAGTATATTTTGTGACGTAAATTTCAATGATGGAACAGTTTGTTATTAGGGTTTTTTTACGATGGAAAAGAAGAGAAGAGCGGTTTCCATGGCGGAGGCAGATTGGTCTGAACTTCCAAATGATCTTGTCAACCTGATATCGCAACGATTCGATAAAGATCTCGATCTCATTCGCTTCAAATCAGTTTGTTCGATGTGGCGGCGATCATCCATCTCAAATCACCACCATCAGATTTTACCCTTCAAACTACCACGTTTTACCTCGAATTCCCTCTCAAAACACATCCTCTACCTTATCAAACCACCGCCGCCGCCGCCACCACAAGAACAAGAAATCCCTCTCCGCCCCTGGTTGATTAGAATTACCAAAAACTCACGCGGTGAAACACAACTCTTCCACCCACTCCACCCACAATTCTCGCCTTCTCCTTATGACTTCCCTTAAGTGCTAGACTTCAGCAGATTTTCTGACGTCGTGCATTTGGGAACCAACTTCATCATTGACAGTAAAAACAAAGAACCGACCATACCATACCGACCATTTCACAAGGGTCTGATATCCGTCATCTTATGATGTTAGATCAACAAAGGGAGCTGCTGAGAATAAGGGAGAAGCTGAGAAAAAAGGGAGTGAGAATAAATACAGGGCGAAGAAAGGTTGTTGCTGTCACATGCCATGGAAATAAACCTCTTGCTCTCGGCAGGTTGAGCTATGAAGGCAAACCGGTACTGTTCCATTGCCGCAAAAACAAAAAGCGTTGGAAGCTAATCCCCTGCATGCCAACATACTTTGTAGACATGTGTTTAAAGACCGGTTTTATGCAGTCAATAAAATTGGTCAGACAGTTGCTTTAGGAGCTGACTGTAGTGTCCAACTAGTGGCTGAATATGTGGATGGAGGAGAAATGAAATTCCTGGTAGAGAGTGAAGGTGAGCTGTTGCTAGTGAACATCTATGACACTCATCGTTTTGGGTTACCAGGTGAAGATGGTCTAAGGCTTGATGTGTCCACGCTTGATGAGAAAGAGAAGAAATGGGTCAAGTTGACGAGTTTAGGGGATAGAATTTTGTTCTTGGGGAATGAATATTCATTTTCTACTACTGCTTCGGATTTGTCTGTTGCCAAAGGGAATTGTGTCATCTTCATTGATGACGCCTTCAACTATTTTGACGATATGCGTTGTGGGATGTGTGTTTTTCACTTGGATCAACGCAAACTTTTCCCTTTATCCGATTATCCTGATTACTCCAACTTGTTCTGGCCACCTCCGGACTGGATCGTTAAAATGCTGCAGCATTCTTAAAAGATTATCTTATCTTGGTATTTTGTTTCAATTCCCAGTACCGTTCATGTTTTATACATTATTAATATTTTGTTTTAATTCCTAGACTTGTTTAATCTTTTACTACTATTTATATCCCGACAATATGACAGTGATTGCCAATAGTGTTCTATTTCCTAGAAGACTTGGTATTTTTTATTTCTTTTCAATTCCTTGTATTGCTTTTGTTTGATACATTATAAAGAGTTTTACTTAGTAATTACCAAGTGATAATTGATTCTCACTTTTCTTATGTGTGATTTTTTTCAATGAATCTTCTAACACTTTCTTCTCTACTAGGCAATGAAAAAACAAAGCTGAGTTGTCTATTCTTTTTCGTTGTATCATAATTTGAATGATAGGATCATGTGCATTGGTTTATTAAATTGCTCATACTATGTTAGTAAAATAACCAAGTATATATGGTTTATGGCTTTTGTTCTTTGTTACTTTACTACTGTTATTGCTTTCTTATCTTTAATAATATCATCACTTTCTTTTATCTTAGTTAAAAGCTACTCTAGAAAAAACTCATCTCTAGATACCTTAGCAGAAATGTTCCAAGCATTGTTGATTAAGATTTTTCAAAATTATGGTATTCTCAATGTAACTCTTTCAGTTAAGGGTAGCACTATTCTTGTCCCACCACATTCGGGTATTGACAAAAGCTCCCGGTTCTATCGAAAAAGCTACAAAACCAATTGTGCTAAACCAACATTTTTACTTAGTCATAGCAACAAAATTTTACTGAAAGAATGAGGAGCCAATAATGCAGAAAGTCATTTTGTACCAAACAAAAAACTTGATTATACAAGTATGCTAATTTTTGAGTTAGACACATACCTCTCACAAGGGATCAGTTTAATCAGGTAAACTTAACTTATCAGTTATTATGGTACTAAAAAGATGTTTCCCCGACAGTGTAATTTGTCCCAACATTTGAAAAATATTAATTTCTTCTGAAACATCAATCCGGCCAAAATATATTGTTGACGTAGTTATTAGGAATATTAAATAGTTATATAGTTAACCAATATGTGAGTCCTTGCAGCAACAATTTGCTTTTGAGATCAATGTTGAGCATATGAAACCATGTGCTGAGTTGAAAAACTCAGCTCATAGAGTCATTGTGCTGCTTGCAAGATTTTGAGAAGATTGTTGATAAATGTGTTTTGGCACCTTATTTCTCTCCCACTGAACGTGCCAAGTTTAACATTTCTAAGAGTCTTTGGTTCTAGCAGGATCATTCAAGTTCTTACGGGTAGTAATTATAGGACCAAGGCTAGCAATTATAAATCAATTAAACTTGTTTTTTTGTCTCTTCTAGTTAGGAAAGTTACCTGTCACATAATTTTGCTCAAAATTGAAACAACAACAACAACAAAGATTTATCCCACTAAGTGGGATCAGCTACAAATTACCGGATAATGTTCTATGGTAAACCATATTTCCTAATAGTTTGTCTTATAGTTTTTATAGGTCTTCCTCTGTCTCTAGTGATATGATCATCATCTATAGGATCTACTCTCCTTACTACATAATCTATAGGTCTTCTCTCTAGATTCCCAAACCACCTAAGCCTATTTTCCACTATATTTTCTATTATAGGCGTTACCCGAACTGCCTCTCTAATGTTGTCATTTCTAATCATATCTCGTTTAGTCTCGCTACCATACATTCAATGCAACATCCTCATCTATGTTGTGCTTATTTTATTTGTTTGTTGGTTCTTAACCATCTAACACTCCATTCCGTTCAACATTGCTGGTCTTATAGACGTCCGATAAAATTTTCCCTTCGACTTGAGTGGTATTTTCGTATCACATAAAACACTTGATGCTCTTCTCCATTTCAAACACCCAACTTCATACGATGATTAACATCTACTTCTATTTCTCCGTCGTTTTGCTGAGAATTGAAACCATAAATATATTTGTATCTAAAGATGATTTTAACATTTGGGTGAAAGTTGGAGAAACAGAACCAAGATGTGAATAATATATTAAGATGTGTTGAAATATTTTACTCATCATACAAATATTCATTTGTGCAGTTCTTTAGTATTAATTTATAAGATCATAAAGAGTATAATATTTTTTTTCTTTCTGAGTAAATGATGACAAATGTAAATAGGAACCTCACTATTTTTAAGCTGTAGTGCCCCTGTACAATGTAGCACTCATCTCAGAGTTATCTTCTCAGGGACAAACATATTACTATAAGGCTAGTTTGCAATTAACAAGAATGCATAATTTGTAAAGCTAAACGGTAATGAAAAATATCAAATTCTTCTGATCTGGGTGGTAAGAAACTCTAGCTTTAAGTATGTGGTCAGATGTTTAATCTCTAATTCATGCATACAAAAGTTTAATCTTTTATATATAGACAAACTTTGAATACGTTCAAGATTCTCAAAGGAGTTAATCTTCCGAGTTGTGTAAGTCTACAGAAAACCATAAAACAATCTTCCTAGTTGATTCACATCCTAGTGTGGCAAGAAGAAGTTATTGTAGCAGCTTGGGTTATAATTTTGATTGTTCATGATCCTTACCGAACAATAGACACAATTGACTCAATTTGTAGAAACTTGCATCATATTATTTGATTTTTCATGCATGTTTGTTGGCCAACCTGGTTATCAAGGCCAGCCATTGTATAAAACTAAGTTGGCGGTCATTGTGAATTGATTCTGTTTCCATATTCAAATTTTTCTCTCTTTTCTTTCTTTTACAGCAGGTAGTAGTGGTATCTATCCCTTCCAAATCAGTAGATTGCTTAGTTGTAGTTATAGTTCCGAATTCTTTTGAGGTGTTTCTTGAAGGATGAGATATGAGAGACAATTCTTTTGTTTCTGGTTGATGGTGAGCTATTAGTCTTTACCCCGCTACTGCTAGCTTTGATTCTGTCTTCCTCTGCAATATTTTCATTTGATTTATCATACATGTTCAACTTAGCAACTTTGTCCACTATGGTGATAAAAATTGTTTATTTTTGTAACCATTGTTAGAAATATTGCCATTATTGCCGGGAGTGCTGTTGTATTGTTTATTTTTAGCATCTAAACTTTTTCTACCAAACCAATTGGATCTGAACCAAGGACCTAATCTAAAAAATAAAGAGGGCATCATCATGACTGACTTTGTTGATCAACAACGAGATGGTGTGTTCTAAAAAACATAATATCTTCATACAGTTAATCCAAGATGTCGTTAACCTCCACCTCTGGAAACCGCTCACATTTGGTCTTGGTCGTGGTCGTAGAGCTGCAACCGACCAGTTGTATCTTGTCAAGAAAGTACAGAGCAATTGCACTCAAACAAGAACTAATTCCACCCCAAGGAATCATCATCCCCATCCAGCTTCATAAGTAATCAATATTGCTTCCAATCACCGACATGCAAAATTATTCCAAAGCCATCAAAATATATAAAATTAACCTCCTACCCCCAAAATAACTTACAAGGGTTTGTGAAACGCCCACGGTTATTGACGTTTTTGTTATGTTGATACTTGTCGACCAAGAATCAATTATCAATTTTTTTTCCCGAGGAAATAATCAATTAATATATCTTCTTAAAAAATATGTATACGAAAACGCCTATAAATAAGAGAAATGGGATTCGAAGTTTCAACCTCACAATTAAGAAAAAGTTAAAGGTTAGCGATTTGACACCTTTCCCCAATTATCATGTCTTTGAGAAACCAAGAAGATGATCACTCTGAGGAATTCCGGCGGAGAAACATTTGAGGTTGATGAGGCGGTGGCACTAGTCTATGATCAATGTTTTCTTTAGTTTTGTTTGACCATCTACTAAATTTTCTATTCATCACCGAATGTCTTTATCAAATAATAAGTTACGATTATCGACAACTATTCTTTTTATTTATCGTTGTTATATCTTCTACATAACTTACCATAAAAAACATGTAAATGTTATTTGATGTGTTAAAAGTTTCACATTAAATAAATGTGATACAAGTACAATTCTCATTCTGCAACTCAATTTTGTAGGGTTAATTTAAGCTCAACCTAAATTTCAATATGATGATTGACAAAACTTGAACTCAATTTTGTCGTGGTCTCTCTCACACATTTGAACAACCATATTCAAATTGATTGGTCATGTCATGGTAGTCTAACCTTAGACTCAACTCCTGTAAACATAGCATATCCAAAACTTTGAGATGTCGCTATGTAAGGTCGCGATAGAGTTAAAAATCTACCAATTGTTCGAAGAGGCTCTTTGAAAAACAAAACAATTTATTGCCATTCACAGAGGTTGTCATGAGAACGAATAAAGTCAAGTTGGTTCCATATTCTACTAGCATCGGGCCATCATGTAGAGTATGTGAAGGGAAGAGGGTTGTCTCTTGGGAATGAGAGCAAAAAAGAACAGGTATTAGTGGGAAAGCGAAGCGCATGCGTGGCTTGCCCATACAAAAATCTCGTTTTGAGGAATGCAATCAATTATGACATGGCTAATGTGTGGTGGGTTTTCCTTTTTTAATTGTAAAAATTTTAAAAGAACAAAAGTAAAAAACAACAGTTAGCATCATCATTTTGTGTTGTATAGTTATCTGTTTTTGAATCAAGTTGTTCACAAGCCATGAGATTTTTAACTTATGAAATCTTCAGTCTTATTGCAATAGCCTGATATGTGAAGTCTAATCATAGGTGTGTGATTTGAATATCGGACTTGCAGTCATCTTATCGCAATTGAATTTGTGTTCGTTTTTCGAAATTGATTATTTTTCTTGTGTGCATTTTTTTTCCACGAGACTGTGGTAAAACCCCTCAGGTCCTTAACAATGTCAAGCGAATAATAGACTTGAAAGTGCAGAAACTATCAAAGACCAATGAAAAATATGCATATTTTTAATGTGATAGAAAGAATTACGATTTACCTGCTAATTGATAGCAATTGAGTGAAGATTAGCACTCTTTGTTGGAATGATTAAAATCGCAAGTTTTAGAAGAAATTCAAGTGGGGTGGAAAAGAGGAAATAAAAGTACCAAAATTGTGTTATGTCCTATATAATGATCTTTCAGGTATATAACTTCAGTAATAACGCGTTCCAAAGATATGTCTCTAACTTTTCGAATTTATATCTACTGGATGTTGTAAATAAGGTAATTTGAGCATCCTGTAGTTATCTTCAAAACCAGTCTGGTAGTTATCTTCAGAACCAGTCCAGTATATATCTACCTGATGTTGTAAAAAAGGGCATATTTGATATTTTAGGGGGCCTTTGGAGATTTGGGGGGGGCTTAAAGAGAAATGTCCAATAATGATAGGGCTGCTAGAAGCATTTTAAATTTTCAACTTTCAATTTATTCTTTCATTAATACTCTCTCTGTCCCCACAATGAACTACTCATTTGATCATTTATCAAGTATTTGGGCATTAATCATTATCATAACCAATGAAATTAGGATTGAGCAAGCAATCCTAAACTATGCGTGTGCCTAATATTATACTTTTGGAGCGGAGAGAAGATTGAGTTTAAATAACAACGAAGGAGAACAACAACATAAGAAATTACGATATATGATGTAGATCGATAAAAAAATAAAAAGTTTAAAGCCCTAATGGAAATAAGAAGTTTTTTTTGTTTAGGGAGGAAATAAGAAGATTTTGAAAGTCACATTTGAAACAAACTGCAAAGGAAGGAAGCAGAGTCAGAAAGAAAATAGGGTAAATAAAAATGAAGCTTCTGTAGATGGATGAATATTATGGCAACGAAGACGGCCATGACTGTGACGTTTAGGCAACAGCGATCTCTCTTTCCCTTTCTCAAACCTTCACTGTTTTCGTTCTCCATGTTTTGTTTTATTTTTCATTCATTTTTATTTAAGCTGAGTCATAATATTTTGCCCCATAGGCATGTGTTCAAAAGGGTAAAGGGATTGTGGAGGTGTCTACGAAACATTTGCGAAAAAGGCCCACTTATTTGGTGTGAATGACACCGAATTTCAACAGTGGAGCAGTTTCTCTGCTAGGGTTTTTTTTTACAAAGGAAAAGAGGAGAATAGCAGCTTCCATGGCGGAAGTAGATTGGTCTGAACTTCCAAATGATCTTGTCAATCTGATATCGCAACTATTCGATAAAGATCTCGATCTCATTAGCTTTCGATCGGTTTGTTCCATGTGGCGCCGATCTTCCATCTCAAATCACCACCATCAGATTTTACCCTTCAAATTGCCACGTTTTATCAAGAATTCCCTCTCAAAACACATCCTCTTCCTCATCAAACCACCGCCGCCACCACCACAACAAGAACAAGAAACCCCCCTCCGTCCCTGGTTGATTAGAATTACCAAAAACTCACGCGGAGAACAACTCTTCCACCCACTCCGCCCACAATTCTCGCCTTCTCCTTATGACTTCCCTTACGTGCTTGACTTCAACAAATTTTCTGACGTCGTGCATTTGGGAACCAACTTCATCATTGACAGTAACGAAGAAGAACCGACCACACCGACCATTTCACAAGGGTCTGATATCCATCATCTTATGATGTTAGATCAACAAAGGGAGATGCTGAGAATAAGGGAGAAGCTGATAAAAACGGTTGTAAGAATAAATACAGGGCGAAGAAAGGTTGTTGCTGTCACATGCCATGGAAATAAACCTCTTGCTCTCTGCAAATTGAACAGTAACGGATGTCCGACACTGTTTCATTGCCGCAAGAAACATTGGGAGCTGATGCCCCGCATGTCAACACACTTTGTAGACATCTGTGTTTTTAAAGAGAGGTTTTATGCAGTCAATAAAATTGGTCGGACAGTTGCTTTTGGAGCTGACTGTAGTGTGCAACTAGTGGCAAAACATGTGGATGGAGAGGACATGAAATTCCTGGTAGAGAGTGAAGGTGAGTTGTTGCTAGTGGACATCTATGACTCTCATCCTTTTGGGTTCCCGGGTGAATATGGTCTAAGGCTTGATGTGTTCACGCTTGATGAGAAGGAGAAGAAATGGGTCAAGTTGACAAGTTTAGGGGATAGAATTTTGTTCTTGGGGAATGAATATTCATTTTCTACTACTGCTTCGGATTTGTCTGTTGCCAAAGGGAATTGTGTCATCTTCATTGATGACGCCTTCAACTATTTTGAGGATATGCGTTGTGGGATGTGTGTTTTTCACTTGGATCAATGCAGACTTTCCCCTTTGTCCAATTATCCTGATTACTCCAACTTGTTCTGGCCACCTCCGGACTGGATCGTTAAAATGCTGCAGCATTCTTAAAAAGATTATCTTATCTTGGTATTTTGTTTCAATTCTTAGTACAGTTCATGTTTCATACATTATTAATATTTTGTTTTAATTCTAGACTTGTTTAATCTTTTACTGCTATTTATATCCCGACAATACGACAGTGATTGCCAAAGTGTTCTCTTTCCCAGAAGACTTGGTATTTTTTATTTCTTTTCAATTCATTTCTCTTGTTTGATACATTATAGAGTTTTACTTAGTAATTACCAAGTGATAATTTGATTCTCACTTTTCCTATGTGTGATTTTTTTCAATGAATCTTCTAACATTTTCTTCTCTACTGCTACTTGGCAATGAAAAAACAAAGTTGAGTGGTCTATTCTTTTTCGTTGTGTTATGATTTGAATTAAAAGGATCCTGTGCATCGGTTTATTAAATTGCTCATGCTATGTTAGTAAATAATCAAGTTATATATGGTTTATGGCTTTTGTTCATTTTTACTTTGTTACCGTTGTTGCTTTCTTATCTTTAATAGTATCATCACTTTCTTTTATCTTAATTAAAAGCTACTCCAAAAACACTCCACTTCAAGATCCTTAGCAGAAACGTTCCAAGCATTATTATTGATTTAGATTTTTCAAAATTATGGTATTCTCAATGTAACTCTTCCATTTAAGGGTAGCACTATTCTTGACCCGCCACATTCGGGACCAATTGTGTTAAACCAACATCTTTTACTTAGTCATAGCAACAAATTTTTACTGAAAGGATGAAGAGCCAATAATGCAGAGAGTTATTTTGTACCATACAAAAAACTTGATTATACAAGTATGCTAATTTTTAAGTTAGACACATACCTCTCACAAGGGCTCGGTTTAATCAGGTAAACTTAACTTATCATGGTACTAAAAAGATGTTTCCCCGGCAGTGTAATTTGTCCCAACATTTGAAAAATATTAATTTCTTCTATCCCTGATGAAACATCAATCCGGCCAAAATATATTGTTGAGGTAATTATTAGAAATACTAAATAGTTATATAATTGCTTAAATATGTAAAAGGTCCCAGTAAGTTGGCGTGTTTTTGCTTTTAGTCCCTGTATCTTTTTTTGTTGCAAAACAGCCCTTGTATCTTGTTAACTTTTTGGAATTGGTACCTAACGTCATCTTTTGTTAGAAAATGTTGTGCTGGCTAACGGAGGCATACTTGTCACTTGTTGAGTTGGCAAAACATGCTTATGTGGCATGAGAGATGATAAATGGTGTTATTAGAGGGACTAAAACCAAAAACGAATATTTACATAGGGATGAAATTAAAAAGCGTAATCATCGAATTTTGAAATTTAAAAAAACAATCTTTCCACCTTCTTCCTCTCTCTGTTCTTTCTTTCTTCTTCATACCTTCCCTGCTCAATCCTTCATACATTGCGCCCTAAAAGGAAAAACCCACTTCCTTCAAACAATGTCTTCTCCACCCTCAACTGTGAATCCAGTTTCAACTCCTCTCTTTCTTCTGATGACCAACTGTAGTTCTTGAATGTTTTCCTTTGATAGTGAAAGGCAACCTTTGGTTGTGCTGCAGATATCCAATATTCTAAGAGACCTTTCTAGTCTGAACTTATCGATGCAGTCATGCAAATCCTGCATGCCATTAAGTTTGTTGCATACCAAAGATGATGAAGCTGAAGAGTCACATACAGAACTCTTCAATCTTTGCAATTTGTTCTCAAATTGTGATATAAGAGGGTGAGGTGTGGAGGGTAAGCTGTTGCTGCGAATATGCAGAGAGCTCTTTATATTTGTTTCTATGACTGCCATTGTTAGAGAAAAGAAGCTTAGAAGGTTTGCAAGAGTTTGTTTCAAAAACTTGAGTTTAGTGTTTGGATTTTTATGTTCCTCGAATGTCACCTACCTGTACGCAATTATATCATCTTGATTTGGATCTCAGCTACCTCACCATTATTTGTTAATGTTCCTCATGCATGATGCTTCCAACTCATACCTGAATATTTTACTTGATAATCGTATTGGTTGTTACAAAAAGACATCTTTGCAATATAATAATGTCAGCCAACAATAGGACATTGGGGAAGGGAAGTCTGAATCTTCAGCTACTTCTCAGTTGCGAGGTTTATGCAGTGCCCCCAGCTAGACACCAATGAATTTATGCTACTATTTTATATATTGTAAGTTCTCTTTTTTCATTAACAGATGAGAAAGTAATTGATGCATACATTTTTTGATGAGAAAGTTTATGACATGTCCATAAGGGTTTATGCTATCTTTAGACTTTAATTGCCTCTCGTTAACCACTCAAGCCCCAACTACTTAATTAAGCAGAATAGAACATAAAGGAAACAAAAATAAAGAAGCAAAGACAAATTAAAGATCTCACTTGTATGATCTTTCTCATGTTGTTTGAGAATCTTTGCAGCACCAAGTAGCATGGTAACATGAGCATCATCACCACACGCATGCATCTTTTCAATTATGGATAACCCAATTCTGGATTCTCATGAATCTTCCTTCTGATATTGATCATCCAATCATAAACCTTAGGACTCTTGGCAATGTCTAGAAAATTGTTGAATGAGGAATTATGCGTTGACGATGACAAAATTTGTATTGCAGCAAAGACATGTAATATGATGATAAATAAATGGTAACATATGAATTTGAAGGAAAAAGACATGGTTTGTTTTGGTGAGGCTGAAATTGCATATGAATAAATTGGGGTTGGAGATGAAGAAAAAATAGAGGGATGAAGAAGGTATAGTTTTTTAATTTTAAATTTTGATGTTTACGTTTTTCAATTTCATCTCTCTGCAATTTTGCGTTTTTGGTTTTGATCCCTCAAATCTAGTCACTTATCATCTCTCATGCGACATAAGCGTGTTTTGCCAATTCAGCAAGTGACATGTGCGCCCCTGTTAGCTAGCACAACTTTTTTTAAACGAAAATTGACGTTAGGGACCAATTTCAAAAGGTTAACAAAATACAAAGGATGTTTCGCAACAAAAAAAGATACATGAACTAAAAGCAAAATCACGCCAACTTACAAGGACCTTTTGCATATTTAAGCCTTGTATAATTAACCAATATACCAATATGTGAGATCAATGTTGAGCATATGAAACCATGTGCTGAGTTGACAAACTTAGCTCAGAGAGTCATTGTGCTGCTTGCAAGATTTTGAGAAGATTGGTGATAAATGAGTTTTGGCACCTTATTTCTCTCTCACTGAACCCGCCAAGTTTACTATTTCCAAGAGTCTTTGGTTCTAACAGCATCATCAAGTTCATACGGGTGGTAATTATAGGACCAAGGCTAGCAATTATAAATCGATTAAACTTGTTTTTTTGTCTCTTCTAGTAAGTCAAGTTCCCTGTCACATAATTTCGCTCAGAATTGAAACCACGACAACAAAGTCTTACAAAGTCTTATTCTCACTAAGTTGGATCAGCAACAAATTACTAGATAATGTTCTGTTGTAAACCATTTTTCCTAATAGTTTGTCTTATATATCTAAACCATTTATCCTAATAGTTTGTCTTATATATCTTAATCATTTTTCCAGTCTTATATATCTAATCTTCTCTCGATACTACAAAAACTATAGGTCTTTATCTAGATTCCCAATCCACCTAAGCCTATTTTCCATCATCTCTATAATGTTGTCATTTCTATCTCATCTAGTCTTACCACACATCCAATGCAACATCCTTATCTATGTTGTGCATATTTTATTTTTTTGTTGGTTCTTAACCGTCCAACACTCCATTTTGTACAACATCGCAGGTCTTATAGTTATAAGAAATTTTCCCTTCAACTTAATGGTATCTCCGTATCACATAAAACACTTTTTCATTAATACTCTGGAACAGGATTCCCTGCTGTAACAGCCAGGCGCTGTAATCAATTACAGCAGTACGATAATGATTGAACGGTCATGATTGTTTTAACTAGAAACACAGTTTTCAATCTCAACCATTTGATCTGAGACGAACAGCTGAGATTGGAAACTGTAACTGGCCTTTTTCTACAGCAGGGAAACCTGATTCTAATACTCCCTACATCCCACAATGAATAACATAAATTACTCATTTGATCATTTCACACATACTAAAAAAAATATAAGTGAGAGAGAATAAAATTATTTTAAACACCCTTATCAAATATTGCTGCATTCACCATTATCATAACCGGCAAACAATCCTAAACTATTTATACTTTTGGAGCGGAGAGAAGATTGAGCTTTAATAATAAGGAAGGAGAGTAACAACATATTAGTCGCATGTAAAAGTTAAACTATTCCAGAGTCGAACCATTTCATACATCACCACTACATGTACATAATTGAAAAATAGATCCGCAAATTTGTTTGATCTTGTTCTGAAGCATCGACACCTAAATCAAGATCCTCCACCAATTTCTCCACATCTCAATAAAATTTGGCTTTCAGTCTAAACCATATTTCATACCAATAATGCAAGAAAACAAAGCCAAAAAGAAGAGCCCACTACTTCAACAGAGGGATGGAGATACTAGCTTATTTGGGGTTCCTAAGAACAATGATAACAGAATCTCCACGAAGGAACATTTTGCTGATGAAACGATCCTTGTTGACTGGCTGAGCCTTCTTCTTTCCTTTACCAGTCTTAGGCACCTGATACATACAAGCAGAACATTTAGCTTATGCCACCAGCAGAAAAGTAAATTCAAATGTACTAAGCAGAGAAGTAATTTGCATAAACAAAATGTCGCATACCTCAGTCCACATTTCCCGGACATTTTCAAGAACCATATTGCAGTGTCTATCAAAAGCCCTGACACGGCCTAGAAGCTTTTTGTTGTTACGACAATTGATCAGAACCTGCATAGGTGTTTGTAAAATCAGCATCAAAAACATTCTGAGCACCGATCAAGAACAACACACAGTACTATCAGTGTGTCGTATAAAAAAATACCTGTGTGTTGTTTTTCACACTCATCATGAGTACAGATAGTGGACCAGTGTTGAATTCCTCTTCCTCATTCTTCCCGACAGCCTGTAACAATTGAGTATGTCAGCTTGCCAAGATTTTAAAGCATATTAAACTTTAAACAGCCATTTAACATTAAAGTCAAAGTGCAGTAAGAACCATTGTGACGCATGAAGAAAGAAAAAAGAAGACCGGGCTTCAGGCCTCTGTTTTAAAAAAAAAAAAATTAGGCTTAATAGCAGTTTTCGACCCCTAACTTTCACGAAGTTGCGATTTTGGCCCCCTAAGAAAAAAAACTACAAAACTGCCCCCCTAAGTTTTGCAACTGTAGCAGTTTTGGCCCCCCAAGGCCAATTTTTGATAAAAAAAAAAATAACACGTGGCACCTCACTTAGGTTGCCACGTCAGCGTAGACCGAGTCAAAATTGGCCTTGGGGGCCAAAACTGCCACAGATGAAAAACTTAGGGGGCGGTTTTGTAGTTTTTTTCTTAGGGGGGCTAAAACTGCTATTAAGCCAAAAAATTAAAAAAGATGGGAAAACTTAAATTCAATAAAGAAAAGTAGTGTTACTTAATGTAGAAACAAATTGGTATTTCATTTTTAAGAAACATAGCCACAACACAAAGCTGACTTTCAAAATTAACAGAACATTTTTTTGTTTCGCAACATAAACTAAATTTTGAAATCATCATAAACTAAAAATCCTTTACCAAGTTATGTAATGAAAAAACATAGATATGATGAAATAACAATTCTGAATCAGGCCAAAACAAATAGAGCATATTGAGTACTTAAATGTTTAGCTTGACTGTGAGTTTGACTAAATCATGCTGGCACTGCAATATTGTTGAAACTCCAAGTGTAGCTTCTGTTAAAATCAAGGTGACACCAAGATTCCGCCAAACTCAAGGTCCATATCAGATATGCAATCCATATCAGGATCATAATGCAAAACTTGTGATAAAAAATATCATCGAAGAATAAGTAACTTACATCTTCTTCCATTGGCCGGCTTCAAGAAGAAAAAAAACAAAAAATGTTAGACAACTGAAAATTTAAAAATAATGATAATAATATATCTCAAAATTTAAAATCCAGCAAGAGAATACATACCTCATTTTGGAAGAGTCTGTGGCAAGCAGTTACCAAATTCCTCTAATGAAGTTGAAACTGCAAAAGAGTAATAACATAAATCAATCAGTTATTAAATGATAAAAGGTAACAAGAAAGCAATGAGCTGAAGGCTAAAATTTAAATTAAATTACAAAGGACAACAATATCATACTGAAACAGAGATTTGGAAGCCATGGCACAAAGGAAGGGGAAATAATAAACGGGTATGCCTCTTCAGTTCAGCTCTCCATGAAATTTCCGCATGTTAAACTCAGAAGAACGAAAATCATCCTCAGAGGCTATACTCAAGCGGGGTTTTCAAGGCATGATAGATTTCAAAAGACAGAACATATATAACAGATAATAAATCTAGAAGTGCCAAAAAAAAGCCAATTGGAACAAGAAACCAAACAGCAACTGCTAAAATTTGATATATATTACGAAGTCCAACTATAAAATCATAATAAAAACACAAGAGATGGAGGATATGACACTAGGGTAATGGGAAGAAAAAAAATAGAAAGCCTCTTCAGTTCAGGTCTCCATATAATTTCCGCATGGACAACTCGGAAGAACGAAAGTTATTTGTTTGATCATCATCAGAGGATTTTTGAATGGAGGTTTCAGGATAGCACAGACTTAACACGACATAACCTTAAACAAGATCTACTCGCATTAAAGCTTTGAGCAAACAAGAAACTATCATACCATAAAATCACTCTAAATTTAAAATCCTGAAAATCGTGAATAACAAATTAAACAAAAACATAATTGATTCATTAGCAAACCTATTCAGTTCAGGTCTCCGTAAAATTGCAAAACAACAAAAAGATCATAGTAAAACATGGGACGTGAAAGCCATCGCAGAAAGGAAAGGAGAAGAAATACATTAACAAGCCTCTTCAGTTCAGGTCTCCATAAAATTTCCGCATGGACAACTCAGAAGAACGAAAGTTATTTGTTTGATCATCCTCAGAGGCTTTACATTTAAGTGGTGTTCCAAGGCAAGAATCACCAAAAAGAGGAAATAAGAACAAAAATCAAGGCAACTGTGTGCTCAATTTCTACAATAAATCACAAAAAATAAATATTCTTCTTAGAATTTGTGGTTGGGCCCAACACAACACCACAAAACTAGCTTGTGAGCTATGAAGCACGGACACGGACACTGACACGCCGACACAGCTAATAATTTTAAAAAAATCACATAATTAAGTGTAACTACAAGTGTTGGTGTCAGACACGACACGTGTCCGACACTGGGAAACACCTAATCCAAAGAGTGTCCCGCTTATATAAACACATATACAGGCCATCTCTTAACTGATGTGGGACTCATGAACAATTCTAAAAAAAATACAAGAATAGGGATGGAAAACATAAGAAAGCCTCTTCAGTTCAGGTCTCCATATATTTTCCGCATGGAATACTCAGAAGAACGAAAGTTATTAGTTTAATCATCATCAGAGGCTTATTGATTGGGGTTTGAAGGCCTAGTCCAGCTAAAAACCTTGGGAGCAAAAACACTAAATTAAAACATCAGAATATCATGACTAATAACATAAACAACTAAAACAGGCAATACAATTAGAAGAAAATTGGAACAAGAAACCAAACAACAATCACAATAAAAAACGCAAAAAATGGAAAGTTATGTTGTTTTCATCATCCTCAGAAATTGATGAGAATTTGGCTCACAAATAGCTCACATGGCTCTGAATTTGTAGATGCAACAAATATGGATAATGATGATGTTTTGGAAGCACAAACAAATGATGAGGACAAACAAACTTGTAGTATAGTCATAGACCCTAATATATTTAAACAAATCTAACTGAAAAAGCCAAATCGGAAAGCGCAGACTTTGGTAGTCATGTTCTGCGTACCTACCTAATTCCTAATTTCAACAAAAATGAAATACGTTTCAAAATTAAAAAGCATAAAAGCAACGTACCTCGAAGCAAGCAGAAACAGAAGCAGATCTGAAATGAATGGATTTCGAGAACCGATTCGGATGGATCTACTCTTTATACTCTTAAACCCTAGTTCTGTTCTGTTCAAACTTCTATCGCGTTTGTTTTTTGTTCTGTATGACAACGATGGATCAAAACCCTAGATTACGGGTCAACGAGCACATTCGCAGCCCAAAACCGCTTTTATCCAACTCACCCCCATTTTCGTTCATACCCCCACAAATAATATCAGATTCCCAATTTAACTGTAACCATATTTTCAAAATTAAATTTAAAAGAAAAAAAAAAACAAGTAGAATAAAAAAAATGCTCAATAAGTAACACAATAAGAACCAATAGAATAAAAATAATAGAAATGTCTTCTTTTACAATTGCGGCGATAAAATCTAAAAACGTGACATCATAGACTCTGCTCAAATCTAATACCATCGATTCAATCTTAAATCTAGTATTTTTTTTCTTCGAAAAATCACTCTCTCATGTCACATGAGAGTCATGTTCGATCCATGGTTTTGATTTGGTAGGTGAGAAAACATGAGGAAATAATTGGAGCATCTTATCTTATATTTTTCACCTTGAAATCAATTATCAATTTAATTTAAGTTAAGAGTAAAAACTATGACATAACTCCTTAAAATGTCCTTATCAAACCTCCTATATCTATAATCTTGAGGATAGACAGCTCATTTTCATTGTTATTTTCCCTCCACTTCTTCCATCTTTTGAACTTTAATTTCAAAGTTAAAATTGTACCATTCTTTTTTTCTTGAGCAAATTTTACCACTCTTTTTTTTCTTTTGGGGTACAATTTTACTACTCTTTCTAACTTTCTCTTATTTATTTAATTCTCACTCATTCTTAAAGACCATTTAAGTGCGAGTTCTTCTTTCTTCCATCATTTTCTTCTTCCGTCTTCCAAATTTTATTCTGTGCTCTCTCTTCTTATATTTTTCCATTTTTTCACTTTATTTTCAACACTTCAGAACCTTCAATTTTTTTACTCACTAATTGATACAATAAAATAAATCTCATGGTTGTACTTATTTTACTAAAATATTTGAACAATTTATCTTCATTTAATCTTTAACAAGTTTGTTCTCTTTAATTTATATATTCTTCTATTTTCACTCGCAAACAAATCATACATCTCATAACCATCTTAACAATCTTCCACTCATCTTTACAATTTTAACTATCTTTTTCAAATATGCAGTATTGCATAGCGTTAGCGTTATACTTTTTTTGGTTAACCATATTTCTTAGTAAAAATAAATTTTTTTGGCTAACAAAATAAATATATTTTGTTTATCAACAAAAAAAATCGTTTAAAAAAATCTTCTTATTAATAAATAGTAGCAGCAGCCAAAAACAATTATAAAAATCTCTTTTTAATTTGCTCCAAAAATAATCATTTTTTATTTACCAAATTTTATGCACACAAAAAAAAACAATCATAAAATTTTCTTTTTATTTATTAACAAAACTGTATAGCAAAAATAGATAAAAAAAAAAAATCAAAATTGTAGATTAATGAGGGGGAAAAACTACATCCAAACAAAGTACAGATAAATTAAATAGTCAGTTGATGCTATTTTTCCATCACATTTTTTAGATCCGAACATTTCTTACATACCCAAACTCACCGTTAATCTACATACAAAAGAGAGTAAGAAAAAAAGATGATACGCAGGAACAGTAGACAAAACAGATAGTCTAAAAATTATTCATTTTTCAAGCTAACTCCTTTCATAAGTTTACTTGGACAAAACCGTAAAGGAGAATAAGAGGATGACAAATATGGAATTAATTTGGGTAAAGGCGAACGATTTTGGTGCTCTTACTAACCTAAAAAGTGAAGGTCTTGGGTGTGAGGAAGCAGAAGAGTTTTTTTAGAAAGAAAGAAGAGAAAAAATAATCACTGATAAAGTGAGGGAGGGACTCGCGTTCATTTAGTAACAGGTATTATATTTCCGTTTTTTATGAAATATTTCTAGAGAAAACATTTTCTAAATTTAAAACTAACATATTCTGTGACTTATTTTCCATTTTTGTTGAAAGTAAACAACCCCTAAGCTTCCTATTCCTCTGTTGCACATATTGCGGTTTCCTTAATCCAGTGAAAAAGTTCCATCACAATACCTGCAATATTCAAACAAATAAAAATTAAACTGGCGTTTCCTTTTAATCGTGTTGGTCTCATTTTAAGCAGGACAACAATTTATGCATAGGAACTACATTATCAAACGCATTGATGATCGGAAACCAATATAATACCTGTTACTAAACTTCTCAACAGCATCTGAGGCATATAGAAGGGTTTCATTGGCTTTCTCTAGAACCATGTAAAGTTCCTTCCCTCTTGTAACTCGAGAAATAACCCAGGCATTATTCTTTGCTCTTATGCAAACCTCTAGATCTTTCTCACAACTATGCTCGTCTAGTTTTGCTCGACTCTTCTCCAACTCAACCTCCTGCCTAAGCTTATTCATAGCAAGTAAGGATTCCTGCACCGGGTATAAAAATCAAAGTTTAAACTGTTTTCAGCTATCAAGTAAGCTACTTGGTTTACAGTGCCAACCACCGAGCAGTTTCATTAGAAGCTTTGATCTCTATTGGTAGTAAAGTTGAAATTTTAGCAATTATTTCAATTTATAACATGCATATCACGTGTTAATTTAAAAAAATTAAAGGAAGATGGAAATCAGAATACAGTGCAATGCCAACACTCTACCTTAGTTAAAGTTGTAACTTTTGTTGCTGGAGAAGCTCTGGATACATTTCTATCACCATCCACTAATAAATAGCGGTACCCGCCGACATGATATGCGTTCTCACCACCCCATCCTTTGGATAGTTTCTCTTCAATTTTCAATATCTTAAGCGATGCCTGATGTATTCATTCAGCAAACAAAAGTAGATGTTTAGAGAAAACGATACAATCGTTAAATATCTCAGATTTCAATATCATATCCTTCTCAACACGAGAACCATTGTGCAGTTATTCAACAAGATTACCAGATCAACAAACAGAAAAAATTAGCATCCTTGTAACTAAAGAACATTTAGCTACATACAGATAAACAAGTACATTAAAATTAAAAATTGTACACATTTAGCTAATGAACAGACATGACATGATGGTAGATGTGTTTGCATTTCTCAAGCAGATCACCAAATATGTGGAGTTCAATTTATGATAATATAAACAAATCATAGCATGTAGTTTATTTCTCTTTTAAAGTACAAAATTACCATTTTTAAAGTACAATATTACCTGTATAGTTAACATTAATATCAACAAATGGTTGAAAATACAACCATTTATACAGTTATCCTGTTTCCAGGTAATCCGCTGTCCACAGCTTCAACATGACACATAATTTATTAGAGAACAATAATGCAAAAAGGCACAAAGTTCCATCAATTTTATTAACAAGGTTTCCAAATACACTTTTTCTTGTATGCTCAGATATCATAATCATGCACAAAAAGCAATACCCAAGCAAAACGGGAAAGAAAAAAAAAATAATATGCACTTTACACCTGCAAAAAAAAAACTTGTGTTGCTGCCACTATTCGAATTCAAACAAATCTTTATGAAACTAAAACAGAATTCAATATAATAACCCACGATACACAAACAGAAAAATTTCAGGCAATGGTCCGTTTCAATGGATGTCGCAAAGGAAACGGAAACGAGAAAGTAAAGGCGTTCGCTCTCCTGTAATTTGTGAATTCTTTTCCATGAAAGGAACAAAACAGAAGGGGTAACGACTAGTCCCCAAGAATATGTTTAAGCATAACAGCATACAAAATAGGGATCCTATAAGTTCTTCGTATCAACTATCATGCAAGCAGTTAGTTGAGATCCCAAATCCCCCAAATCTGCTATGGATATGGCCAAATTAGTCTTTATAATGTATAAGCCTTGGGCAATCCCCACCGTCTAAGCTAGCTTTCAAGATTAAGTTTAGCATGGCATAAATTTTAAGATGGTACTAGAGTCTATCTTAGATGAACTGTCGGAACACCGGTATTGTCCATGCTCAAAATGTCTAATTCTATGTGTGAGTGTTTTAATTGGCCCACCTACATTTGGCCATGCTTTAGATGTGCAGTTCTGAGCATAAGGGATGTGCTGAGATCCCATATTGACAAGAGATATAGTTAAAGTAGTCCTCACAAGGCTTGAGAAATTTTCACCCCATGAGCTACCTTCTGAGGTTGACTACGGCATAGCCTAAGGAGAGGATCCAAACAAAATTTAACTCGATGGAGAACACCCGATGCTTTGTTTCAATCTGTCTCGGTTCATATTATGTGTACAAACTTAGTGGCAAAACCGAAATATGGTGCATGATAGAACACTATGGCGTAATTTGATCCATGTAGCCGACCCCACTTAGTGGGAAAAGGCTTGGTTGTTGTCATATTATGTGTGTACAAACTTATAAGAATTCATTAGGAAGAAAAATATTCAGTATAATAGAAACTAACATTTTCAAGAACTTGTTGCTTCACTGCCGACACACCTTGCTCCCCATTAGGTATTGAGGATATGGGGATAAGAAGCATCAAAGTAAGGCTCCTGTGCTGATAAGCACAAAGATACATTCTCTCCCCTGTCTGTTGAAGCAATACTGTTGGAGTAGCAAACACCCACGTACCAACCTCTGCACCCCATAAATCAGTGACAAGATAGCCATCTTTTCCCTTGGACCATTTGTCACTCTGCAAGGGCCTCACAACATGATAGTTGTTATCCTCCCCGGGGGAAATATCAGATGGTCCATAAAAACTTTCAGGCATAGAGCTTGGAGGGGCCACATTAGTCTCGGTGACAACATTAGAAGCAATGTTTCCTTTACGTAAGTAGGACCAGGAACTTGTTCCAGAAGATAGAGCATGCGGAGTCAACCTTAGCACAGCATATGTGAATAAGTTTATGGTGTCATCCTGACAAAAGAATCAAAAGTCAAGGTTAATATGTGACTTAATGAATGGGCATACAACTTTATCAAGAAAAAAAAGAAGAAGAAAAAAACCAAAATTGTATTTGAAAGTTAAACCATACTGGAGATAGTGTTGTAGACACCAACAGGTCTTGAAATAAAATCAAAGAGTAGCAGGGAGAGTTTACAGCAGAAGATTCGAGCACCCTGACAAGCGACTGCCAAAACAAGAAATCGATAAAATGAAATTTCATTAACAAGCCAAAATAGTGTGGGATGAGAAATAATATACATCTTTAGATAGGAACAATTGAAAAGTGACTCGCCAGACAATAAAATAATATACACTAAAATAATAGGTGTAACAAATGTAAACTATAAGCATTAAGCACATTTCATCATAATCAATTAGTCATTGATGAGTAATTACAGCTTACCCATGTCAGCTAAACATCCAAACTTGTGTAGTGAAGTGACTCACTGGACAACTTCGCCTAGATAAATTTAAATTGATAAATTTGCACAATAAAGTGAATTTATGAATATCTGAAATAAGTTAGGGACCAAGAGAAAATAGTGGACCCATTAGTGACCCATACTGGAAATAGGCCCAAGGTTTAGAATTTCTTTTATAAGCAACATTTTGAAGGACAGCAGGGAGCTGAGCTGGAAATACAAAGGAGGGAGAGCAGTGACGTTGACCATGAGTGCATGAGTTAGTTATATTAGGAATAACGAGAGTGGTGATGTGGTATCGAGAATTCAGTTAAGAGGAGAGGAAAGGATAAGAGAAAACCATTTTTTGTGAAGGGAGCAATGGGCTTGGGCTGATAGACTACACTATCAGATATTTTCCTTTTGTAATCCAGTCATATAGTGACTGTTTCATAAATACAATTCAATATTATTCACCTGTTTGATTGTTTGAGTCTATTACTGTATGTAGTCCTCATCAATATTTTTATATGAATAAGACCAAAATCTCTAGCACCAACAAACTACACCACTACCACCAAAGATGTGACAGTAGACATTGTATATATAATTATACCAAGTTGGTTGTGTATAAAGGTTATAGTACAAAGTTCAAATGTTAGTTCCATCGTACCGTGGAAGGGAAACGTCTAACAGGAGCAGCTAAGCTGATTATTTGGTTCATTCATTTTGAATACAACACTTATATTTTAAAGGACGTTTCATTAGCTTAACAGCTCATTTGGGTTAAGATTAGAAGATTAGTGGGTGTTTGTTTCCAAATCAGCAAATGCTTCGAAGCACTCAAACATGAAAGACACTATGGAGTTCTATAGGAACAGAAGGGCAGTTCACCTCAAAAGAACCCTCAATAAAACAAGTTGTTAGTCTCTGTAAGGATATTTCCTACAAGGATGTACAAAGGGATGAGGAAGCTTTGCTTCATCAATGTTATCTATTTTAGTTAGTATTTTATAATGAGGGGATCCACATACACCAAGTTCAAGTGTATATCCAAGGCAGGCACTTGCTGCATTTAATAAATTGAATATGAATCCAAATCCTTCAGCCATTGAATTATATGGATATTAGGTAGATGATCGTGCATACCAGATTTTAGAAAAAAGCAGTGAAACGAAACATCAACTAGTTTTCTAAATTGTATAAAAATTGTAGACTTGAAAATTTCAATTAACCATTGGATTGATGAAATTCATAGTTTACAAATAAATAGATAAATTAAAAATGGTTTAAGAATGTCAATATTTATACATCATATGATTGGATCTCTGTGATGAACCAGACTTAAGATGAACACCCACACAGTAAATTGATAACCAAAGAGAAAATTACTGAATATACTCCTTCCGTCCCTTAATACTTGACACAGTTGACCTTATTGCGCATGCCAATGCATAATTTTTAGCTTAAATATCTTGAATAATATATTAGAAAAAATTATGAAAATTTGATATTTTGAAAATACTCATCGAGACAAATCTAACAACATCTTATATGATATTATTTATCTTTGTATATTAGTAGAAAAATATGGTCAAAGCAAGTTATGTCAAAATTACACATTTTCAAACAGGCCATCTATTGCGGGACGGAGGGAGTATTATTTATGATGAAAATGAGGATTTACAGAGGAATGTATTTCCTTCTGCCAGAGTATGGCTCCTACAGAGAGCTATTGCGCTCTACCGATAAGGCAATAACTAACTAATGATTCTCCACTAGATACCCCACCTCACACCTCTTATGCCTATTTGATAACCAAAATCCCTAAGAATCAGTAACTATCTTCTCTCTCTTCCAGCAAAGAAATGTATACAGGACTCCTAAAGATACAACAGATGATGTTACCATCCACACCAGCACACACAAAATAAGAATAGAGCATGAAATAATATTAAAAATTAAATAGCAGCAAAAATATTCTAAGCGCTATTGTCCTAATGTATATGATTTTTGTAGTTTTTCTTATCACAACTAAAATTATATCTAACCTGGACTTCAATTGCAGCCTCGCGAGTTATTGTCAGCATCTGCACAGTTCCGCGTTCCTTTAAGCAGTCACGGAACGAAGGAAGAAGGAACTTCTTCCCAACAAGAAAATCTGACCCAAAGAGAAAACTCATGAGAAAGGTATGAGACAGCTCCTTCAGCATAAGTCAGGTAGCACATATCCAAAGGAAACCATTTGATACAGCAACTTAACCATTACCACAGCAACAATCATCCCACGGAGACCGCTTTACACATGCTGACAATTATGACTTACAATGAAATATATTGAATCATAACTCGAGTAAAAAATAATTATGATATATCAATTTTCAAAGGCATGTTACTTACCCCTTAAATAATCCATGATAAAGGAATACAAATGGCGTCTCACTAGTCCTCCACCAGGTTCTTTCTCAAGCATAGCTCTTACAGGTCCATGAAACATTACAAAAAGGGAGTGAATTTCCTTGAGAACTTTTCTCAAGGCATCATCTCTCCATATAGGTTCTGAATCATTGCTTTTCTCCACCACCTACAAGGCAGTCAACAACTTCATATATACTAACAACGAATCACTAAAAAGTGAAGCAACATCTAAACTCGATAATTCAAGTCTAAAAAAAAAATATGAATCCGACCAGATTATAAACTGACGAGTTTAATGGAGATGCACCATGATATAAAATAATTTTACACGGCCATTCTATGAGAACTCATGATATTGCCATGTAAGTTCACTTTATAACCGCAATTAAAAAACAGTAGTGAAATGGTAGATTTTGATTGGAAATGGATGTAAAATAAATGGTTTACACCGACAGTGCATGAATAAATTTATGAAACATGATTAATTAAGAATAAGGAGTTAAGTAAGTAACTGACCAAGACCATCCAAATATCGGGTTCGGGTTCATGAAAAACATGAGAATGTCGTTCAGCTTCAATGGAGTCACAAGCAGCTTGAGGAGAGAAAATTCTGCAATTGAAAAGAGGAATGAATGAGTGAATTGTATGTAGAAAAGAAAAGAAGGGTGATTCATCATTCATGATGAGGTTAGTTACCTAGTGAAAGTGATGAGTCCTTCACTGAGACCGATAACAGAGAGTTGTTTGGAGAAAGGTAAACCGGAAGGGAAGAAGAACAAGATCTTATCGAGTTCTTGACCTTCGTGTTGCCCTCTTCGTAAATCGAATATGCATAATTGTATCGATTCGTTTGATGAATTTGAATTTGAAGATAAACCCATTTTCGATTTCAACAAACCCTAATTTGATGATGATGATGATGATATTTTCAACTTCCCTTCTTCACCCAATTAAATCATGTTTTCCTCAAAAAAAATAAAAATTAAATCATTTTCTCCCTTTTCTAATTTCCACGTTTTATTTTTATTTAGTAG
>Ga0228710_1003328_pt1 | contig 25617 bp, 19 predicted proteins | sample MedpolnodulmetaG_FD_177995 | JGI IMG/M metagenome (GOLD analysis project Ga0228710, IMG submission 177995) | Root nodule microbial communities from Medicago polymorpha collected in Santa Monica, California, United States - pink nodules | ecosystem: Host-associated > Plants > Roots > Nodule...
ACGCCCCTTTACTAGCCCAAACGACATCTTCATTATCGGACAAAAACTTGCGAGTAACATTTGCACCACCAGCGACGTGAGTAAAAATATTATCTTTGATAGAACAAGAAATATCACCAGCAACAACAGCACTTAACCGAGCTTTCTCCCTTTCCTCCTCACTCCCCTTAGCATCTAATTTGACCTGTTCAAGTGACTGCTTTCTAGCCAACACTTCTCTATACAACAATTTTTCTCCCTCATTATTTTTTCCCCTTTCAACAGTTATTTTTCCTTCTTATTTATTAAAAATTATATTGAATATAAAATACACAATACCTGCTATTTTGATTTTCTTAACACTATAAAATAGGAAATCCTTCTTAAATAAAAATAAAAAAATCAAACAATCCTTGTTGTTAAACTAGATGAGCACCGCTACTACTAGTCACTAGATGAATTTGAAGGATTTGGCTGAAGTGCAAAATATGTCTCCTGTTTGGTCCGACAAACATTTTGCATGGACAATTAAGAGAAAGAAAACTCTTATGTGTTGATATCATATGAATGCATGCAATCAAGAAAATGAAAAGGCCACGCATAGTCCTAGCTACTACAAAGTGGCTTCAAGAATCTACGACGTATAAGTTTCATTTTTTAGGAATGTTAGCAACACTCACTTTTGAACACTCTCTCTAACACTCATTTTTTTATTGGTTTAAATCATTGTGAGTGTACACTTTGGAAATAGAACTCACACAAAGTGGTGGGACATGCATGAATTTCATCCAATAAAAGAGTGAGTGTTCAAAAGAGAGTGTTGCTAGCATTCCTCTTCATTTTTTTAGGGTTAATAGTGCTTTTCACCCCTGTAGTATATGTCATAACCGGTTTTCGCTCCTATAAAATTTTCGGTTTGATTTGCTTCCTCGTAATTTTTTTTTTCCAGAATACCCCCCTCCCCCATCCAACTCAGCAAATTCGCTTACGTGACGCTAATTTGACATTTTTTTTTAATTGGCCACCTGTAAAAAAATATTTCCACATCATATTTTTTTTAAAAATTATTTGAAAATTAATTTTAAAAAAAAATCCAAAAAATCATGAAAATATTCAGATTTTTTTTCCAAAAATTTTAAAAATCGAAAAAAATTCAGAGAAAACATTAAGAGTTTTCCAAAATATAAAAAAAACAGAAAAGTAGTCAGATTTTTTTTCCAAAAATTTTAAAAATCGAAAAAAATTAAGATTTTTTTTCTAAAATAAAAAACATTCAGATAAATCAGAAAATATAATCAGATTTTTTTCAAAATTAAAAATATTTTAAAAAATTCTGGAATTACAATTTAAAAATACAAAAAAATCAAGAAAAGGTCAGATTTTTTTTAAAAATAAATCAGGAAAAAAAATTAATTTCTAAAAATCTGGATACCAATTTAGAAAAAATTCAGCTTTTTTTTCGAAAATTTTATTAAAATTCCTGAATTTTTTTATTATAGCCCCAAAATTGATTTTTGTTAGAATCATTAACCAAAATCGTAAAATCTTCATAATTTTGTAAAAATAATGATTTTTTTTCAATATTTTAATTTCGAAAAAGATTTTATAAAAATTCTGGAATAAAATTTTCGAAAAATCAGAAAGGAACAAAACCTATCAACGGAGAAAATTTTCAATTAAGTTATTCACTTATAAAACATAAACAAATTGTTGTTATATTTAATCAGTGGTATATGCTTGTTGAAAATAAATATGACAATATTTTTTAAAATAATAAAAAATAGAATATCTACCCACAATCTATGAAGCACAAAATAGAAGGATGTCAAGTGTCTGATATGTGTCGGTGTTCGACACTAACACATGTGATTATGTTCAATTAATTTATTTTTTCAAATTTTAGGAAGTGTCTACGTGTTCCGTCATGACCCAAACCTAGTACTCTCTTCGTCCCAGATTAACTGAGTCGTTTGCTTATTTCACACATGTTAAAACAAATGTATAAATAAAAGAGAGAGAAAAATGATTTTTAGTGCTCTTGTTAAGTATTGATGCATTTTCCACTATCATAAATGCAATGTGGAATATATTGAATTGAGAGTGATGAAAGTAGTATTAATTAGAGTTATAAAGAGAAAAAAAAGCACTCCCTCTGTCAAATAATAACTGAGCCATTTACCAAAAAAAAAAGTGTCACAAAATAACCAAGCCATTTTACTTTTCAATAAATTATTAATTACTTTTTTCCCTTTATAACTCTATATCACTTTCATCATTCCAAATTCATTATATTCCACTTTGTATTTATGACAGTGGAGAATCCACCTAACAAAAGCACTTAAAACCATTTTTCTCTCTCCTTCATTTATAAATTTTTCTTAATATGTGTGAATGGAGTTAGTGGCTCAGTTAATTCGAGACGGAGGGAGTAATTAATATTGTATTGGAAAATGAAATGACCCAATTATCTTGTGATGTTTTTTTTGTGAGCAAATGACTCAGTTATTATGGGACGGAGGGAGTAATACTTAAAGATGTCCTAATATTGAGTTTCACTTATTTTTTTAAAATGATAATTGTTAGTAATTAATTGTTATTGTAATTTTTTCACTCATGACCTCACTTTTCTCTTAGCTACGGCACCCACCATTGAGTTTCTCATATTATGCAAAAACTTTCAAAGAAAATCAATGAAAACAAAAGAATAAGCTAAGTTAGTTTGAATTACCAAACTAATAGTGACAGCTGTGAGAAATCATAACTAACTACACCTGTCATAACTAACTTGATCACACTCAAATAAGAAGTTAAACTGCAAATGCAAAGTAATACGAAAAGTAATCACCTTTTCATAACATTTCCAAGTAAAGCATTGTTTTATATATTTGAACTTCCAAGTTCCAATTCAGTGGCGCGCTCATACAAAACGTGACACTCAAACAATATAACAATAACAACACTTTCTTTTTTCTTCTCTTCTAATAACACAATCACCTCACTCATCTCTCTCTCTCCCTCCTAATTTGCGTGTGACAAAAGGTATATTTCGTACTTAATAAGTCTGTTTTATGGATTCTTGATACATGTTCTTGTTCTTCTTGATTCATCATTGACTATGTTTATATATGAACTGTTGCATTGCATGTTTTGCCAATTTTGTAATCATGTAAAATAAAAAATTTCATGCGGTTACAATAACTAATTTATTTTTCTAGGTATGAAATTGAATCATTGATTAATTCATGTTCTAATCTTTGTTCATTTTTTTTGTTTGACATTTCATTAATCTAACCTAAACTACTTCGTTTTGTACTAGTATCTCTTACCAGGTGTAACATTTTTCACATCAATGTCGACAGCATTTATTCAAATGTGCATAGTCATGGGTGTTTTTGTGCTGTATTTCCTGTACCAGTTTGTGAAGTGGTTCAAGAGATGGTTTATCTCATTCCCTATAATTGTAGGTAGAAGTGACGATGGTCTTTATGTCTTACACCCCTTTTTTTATTTTATCACGTTTACTATTGCCAATTTAGTGCTAGTCTTGTTAGCACTGGCATTATTCTACCTTATTAATTTTAATCATTAAATTAGTATGAATCTTGAATTTCATTTTTTTTTGTTGTTGAGGGAATCTTGAATTTAATGATTATTACCAATGTTCTATCTTTCTTTTCTTATTCCTTAACTGGTCTAATACTCATTCACAAATCGTATTAATTGATGACACATTTTAATTATTAGTTTTTTTTTAAGACATTTTAATTATAAGAATTGTTGTTATAATTTTTACTAAGTGCGTGCTATTGAACACTAATATGTGTCAGATTTTTAAGGAAGGGTAGGCAAATGCCTTATCAATTGAACCACTAAACTCCCCAAATTCCATATCAATCTTTTTGAAACGTAATTACATTATGTAAGACTAAACTAATTAATCAACAATTTTTTAATCACAGGACAACATAATTTTTTTCACGTAGCATAGTTTAAGAAATCACAAATAATCTCAAATAACTGCAAATAAATAACACACATGAAGGGAGAGATCATGAAGTTATTTGGAATTGAATTGTGGCTAGTAAAACTCCTAGGAAACATTCAAACATCAACTACTAAGGTTATAAAGTTTTAGAAAATCTAGTCTCCTAAACTCCGTATCATTTTTTTTTATCGAAAAATATAAAGTAGCAAATAATCAACCTTGTTGTGTTGATTCAATATAATGGAATGTGGTAAATGAAACTATGAAAAAATAATACTTAAATGAGAATATTACTCATTTTTTGTTAAAAGGACACACAAAATCTATGAAACACGCCTCATTAATTATTAGAAAAATACCCTATTAGTTGTCATATGAAAATCTTGCACTTCAAGTTCTGAATAAACATTGATAGAGCCAATTTAAAATGAACAAACAGTTAATAATCCACATGACATATATATTTTGACATTAAAAATCTTAAAAAAAAAAAAAAAAAAAAGAGTCCTAGTAACTATCAATTATAAGAAATCCTTCCATTCATGGTGTGTGCCATCACCTTCCTTGCAAGGGTTCTAGCACCAGAAAAGGCTTCAAGGCTTCCTTGCAAGGGTTCTAGCTCCGACAAAGGCATCCAACGAAGTTTAGTTATCTAGAAATTACAAGTACGTAGATGCTTTTTATCAATAAAGTTGTTGTAAAAAAAATAAAACGATCTCCTATGCCCCAAACAAACACGATCGACCATCCTAGTTATAATTTTTTTTAAAAAACTATCTCCTATGTGTCAATCAAACACGAACGATCATCCTTGTTTATTAAATCTTTCAGAAAAAAATATATCTTTGTTTATTAAAAAACACTTATCCACTTTTCCCTTTCTTAAACATCTATACTAAAATAGAAAGAAAAAACATTGTCAATTATCCGACTACTTCTGATGATTTATGTAGAGACACTTGTGATCAAGGATGTGTTTCGTGAACTAAAATAGCACATGTGTCAACGAGTCAGTGTCCTCTCTTGAATATAACCACGTGTGTCAGTGTCGGATACCAACATGTATCAAATACTTGATAGACATTTTATCAAAAGTGGCGATAGTTCTTCATATTTCGTGTGTAAAAAGGTATATTTCGTGTGTAAAAAGGTATATTTCGTATTTAATAAGTCTGTTTTATGGATTCTTGATACATGTTCTTATTCTTCTTGATTCATCATTGACTGTGTTTATATATGAACCGTTGCATTGCATGTTTTGCCAATTTTGTAATCATGTAAAATCAAAATTTTCATGCGGTTACAATAACTAATTTATTTTTCTAGGTATGAAATTGAATCATTGATTAATTCATGTTCTAATCTTTGTTCATTTTTTTTTTTGACATTTCATTAATCTAACCTAAACTACTTCGTTTTGTACTAGTATCCCTTACCATGTATGTGATTGTTATGTTTCATTAATGTCATAGGGACTGGGAGATATTCTTCCCTCCACTTTCTCTCTCTCTCTTTATCCCTCTGTGACTGTGACCGTACACTATGACATTACTTGGATTATGTAAGTGTCTAACTTTTTAGTCATATAAAAGTTTTTCTTTTTCTGCAATATAATTTCCATATATACATGTTTAAATAATTTCCAAACATCACCATTTGTTTTCCCTTTTTACTTATCTTCATGAAAATTGGGAGCTTGTGGAATTCAATTTTCTTTGCATAATTTTCATGGGGTTTTTTGGTTTAACGAAAAAAGTCGACTTTTTTTTTACTGAAAAACTATTTTTGTCTCTTTTGCTTTTGTTTTGTGTTTTTACCGAATTGAGACTGGAACTTTCAATGGGATAACCTTCGGGATTTGTTTGTATCAACAGCTTTAAAAGATTACTGATGTTTGTTTTAATGGTGTTTATGGGTTCGAGTTAAATTGAAACCAAGGAAATTGAAAAATTTGAAGAGCATTAAAAAAGATTATTCTTTGTTTTTAAATATATATACACACACTATGGTTTTCTACAGGTCCAATGATATATTTTTTACGGTACATAGGTGAGGATTTAATTGCTACCTCACCTTAGAATTCACTTAGTTTAATATATGTTTTCTAATGAGCCAGATTTAATTGGAGGGATTCTCACAGGAAGATAATTCACTCCCCTTGTTTACTATAGAAACATTAGAAATAGGAACATTGCATGAGGAGATATTCACTCTCCTTATTTAATATCTTGTTAGTTGTCAAAATTGCATATATAAAACTGTCAAACATTTACATTTCTTAAATTTTCATTGTGTTAAATGTATATATTATTAACTCATAATTGGTCAAAGTACTAAAAAAGTTTCATGAATTAATTCAACTGCAGGTTTCCTCTATTCACCGGTGCCAATGCCAACAGTGGCACAAGTGATTCCGGTCCTATTGATTTTTCTGGTGCATGTGCTTCCCATCCTATATAGGTGGACCATGGGGGTTATTGTTGTGATCACAGGGCATATTAGGAACATCGCCAGGCAGATTAAGAGCAGCTGCTCCTTCACTTGGACCCTAGGAGGGGCTTGGATTGTTGGCTATGTTTAGTGCTAAAAATGATATTGCATAGGCCAACAAACTTTGTTTTTTGACTTCAAACACTAGCTGCTCCTTCACTTTGTTTTTTTGCATATTTTGAATTGTGCATTCTTTTTGTGTAATACATATGTTTTGTATACATTTAATACATATGTTCTTCAAATTAGTGTTAAATGGTGTTGCATGACTAGTGACTAAAATAGTGTTGCATGATTATTGACTAGCTTAGAATACATTTATATGACATATGAGTATGAGTTTGGAATTCTAAAAATCAGGAATGCTTGTATGATCGCAATGTGTAATATTGAATCATAAAGAAGAGATTGATGATACAATAGTGTCATAACAATATTATTATTGAAAAACTTTGTAGGAAGCTTGTAAGAGTTCATATTAAACTGTTGCGTATTCTTATAATTTTGATATGCAATGGAAACAAATTTTGAGATGACATTGTTCCTAATATTGCGAGTACAAATTTTTAAATTATTGGACGATTATTGCATTATCTATTTAATGGGTTAATTGTATAAATATTTTTTGTGATGGTTTTTGAACTCATGAAATTTTGTAGTCGAGGCCTCGGTTACCTTTAAAATCTTCAGTAATCACTAATATCACTCAAAAAAATCTCATTTTTCTTTATCCCTATGTGATTTCCTTCTCATCCACTTTCATTTCATACCATTTTCTCCTCTATTTTACCTAGAGTTATTTTACTTTAGCAATAAATAGCCAAAGAGAGTGGTTTCTCCGAGCATAAAACCTACTATGGAATTCAGTTTGGAAACTCACACTAGAACCATACGACTATCACTTTGGAAGTCCCCTCCAAGTTTTAATCTGGCAACCTTCAAGTTTCTGCCAACAGTAGTAGAACCTTTATAAATTTCCTGAGAGAAAGCAAGTTCATCAAACAGTTCTTTAAGTTTTCGAAGAATATACAATGTCGTCAAATCTGTTCCCATCCCGCTGACAAATTCCAAAGAGAGTGGTAGCAAACTAGCAGCAACCTGACAACACAAGGCAACTAAGAATCAATTTAAGTAACTAGTTAATGGAAGAGATGGCTTATGGAACATAAATGGTTCAGACATCACCACAGTACGCGGATTCAATAATTAATTGTTATACAACACTTACTGGCAATTAAAGCATTTTGAAGTCAAAAAAAGAATAAAAACATACTTCAAGCAGCTCCTTTACAAAGACTTCTGTCAAGAAGGCTACAAGGCCATCTAAAGTCATCATACAGTCAATGAGCGCTAAAGAACTCTAACTCAGCACAGGATCAGGCTTATTCATGCATGACACATCAATGAAGGATCGGACAACATATTTCAGCAATGGTAGCATCTGTTTAACAATAAAAGATTCCCCAAAAATACCCCCTGGGAAGTCAAAAAAATGAAAGGGGGTTAGAACTGAAGATCTCGGTAATGAAAATATGGAAAAATAGGAAACTCGATTGATTAAGGTTAATAATATAGTCCTTTCCCAAAGCACTGAACAAGACGCAAGATAGTCTGATTCAATAATATAAGGTTAATAAAACAATAATGGTTGCACTTAACTGGGAGTGCATTCATGTGGACAGAGGAAAACGTATTATTGAAGGTTGTTGCAAAACTAAAAGTACCTGATTGATGGTAATTGGTACACCAATCTCCTCACTAGAACCGATTAATAGCACAGAAGCAGATGCAGCTAAAGATTTTATCCGGAGAAATATACGAGTTTGATAAAACCAACGGGTGAATAGTATCCAGGTATGCTTCTTTACCAACTCGGTTCCATTGCATATTTCACGTACAAAAGAATCTTGTAAAAGGGAAACCTTTAAATGTAAATAACCTGTGTTGTGCAAAAAGATGTCAACATATAAAGTATGAAGAATTTTACAAATCTAAATAAAATAAAAGATAGAAAAGACATCTGCAGACTAAATAAAATTCACAAAATGAAGTTAGCTACCAGCCTGTAAAATTTTCTGTATGGTTGGCAATATTAATATTTTCACTGCTTGTGCTGCTAAGCATTTCATTAATTCCTTAACTAGTATGTATGCCCATTCAACTTCAGTATCAATCACAGCATTCACTCTGAATGGTAAGCAATGAGTAGCAGACATTTCAGTTGCAAATGCACCCATTTTCCTGAGATCTCCCAAGTGGAGCAAGAAACAAGTAGGAGGAGTCAGAAGGGCCGGCCCAATAATTTTTAACAGTAAGTGAGACCTAAAACAAAATTTAATATAAGGGGCCTTTATTGATTTCATATGAGGCCTTTTTATTTATTAAATCTAATGCTAAATCTTTTTTTGTTGGTGGGCCTAAAGCGAGGGCTTTAGTAGCCTTACGCTTGGGCTGGCCCAAGTCACTTGATTGTTTTCTGTATGGGTAATTCAAGAAGAATTTTGGCCGATGGCCTCCTATATAGAAAAAATGTATATTTCAATAACTTGATAGAAAAAACAAGAGCACAAAAACCATACCTAATAGGAGAAATACAAGCATTCAGTTACAGAATGCAGATGTGCACGTGTGGACTGATACCTCATCCAATCCTTTTGGATGCATGTTTCAACAAGTATTCTAACATGAGGAGGTAGTTCCTGCAGAAATCTCGGTAATGTTTCATCGTCCAAGTATATTTCCAATGAGATTGAATCAAAGAACATCATGCAAAGATGAAGTTCTGCCAAGAGACAACCGACATAAAATATGTCCCTTGCAATATCTTCAGAGGCAAGTCTGGATATCCTGAAAATCCTTCATCTTCCTCTTTCATATGTTGAAGAAAAGATATATGATTCATTTTATATGGAACCCGATAATTACTTTCAATCAAAGATACATCGCTAATATTTGTACTAAATGTACCTGCTGTTGGATCTCCCATAGATGAGATGTTCTTCCTTTTCTTTTGACTTGATAAGTAACGGTAACAAGCATTCAAATGCCTAAACCATGCAAGTACAATAAGGCAGATAGTAGCTGATTGATATACTATAAGAAATCTTCTATTCTATTCCAATCAGACTTTAATGCATTAGGGTTAAAATGAAGAATGCTTTCTGTGGTTTTAAAAATTGCAAGTACAGGAGCTATCTTTGGATGCCCGGAAAAGTATTTTATTCAAATGATGGAAACACAAATAAACTAATGGAAATTCATACTGTCCTACCCAGATGCTTTCCGTCAACAATCACCTAGTTAATCAGCGACTGATTCCAATTTCCCCCATTAAGTATCGCAATTGTGCGTTTTTTTTTTACTCCCACATTTGTTTTTCATTAATCTTGTCCCCTTGTGTTTGTGTTTGCCCTTTGTGATTAGGATGCATTACTAATTAGATTGTAAGTTAGGGTATTTAAGGATAATTTAGTGTTTACTCTTGTTGTTGTGTTGACTGTTGAGCCAACTATTTAACAAAAGTTTGTGGTAAAATGTTGAAAAAATATCAAGAGTTTGGCGAGGGAGGGAAAGGAGAGTTTTGGAAAAATAAAGAAATTGGAAGAGGAGGATTTTGGGGGTTTATTTTTCTTTATAATATAAAATCCTTTTTTGAAGAACTCAAAAATTGTATTGACGGAGAGTTTTGGGAGGTTTGTAGCAAAGTTATGTCACACCATCAAGGTCCATGTCTTTTTATCTTAAAATGTGGTTGCATTGTTCTCATGTGAAGCCGAATATTTGGCTGCATCTTTGGCAGTTTGTCAAGCATCATGGTTAGAAATGTTACTCGATGAAATTGGTTTAAATGGATCCGTCATCAAGACAATGAGGCTGCTGTAGATTAAAGGTCTGCGATAGATTTGGCTAAAGATCATGTTGCACATGGAATAAGAAAACATACTATTGAGAAGAAGAAAAAAATCATATTTTGTGTGACCATGTTAACAAGGAGAAGCTGCAGATGGTGCATTGCAAGACAAAGGTTCAAATGGCAAATGTGCTGACTAAACCAAACCATTGAGTAAGGGCAGGTTTGAAGGGCTTAATTAAAGAAATGCTTGGAGTGGAGTCACTAACTAAAGTTAATCAAGGTGGTGTGTTGAGAAGTAATGTGTAATTCAATTAGTTAGTTGACTTAAGTGAGTTAGTTAGTGCTGACTTGACATCTGTTAGTTAAGTTAGTTAGAATCTAACATACGTCACTTGGTTGGCATATCACCCCTCAACCTTGTGGTTTTTGGTTTGAAACTAGCCTCACAAGTTCAGTCAGTCAATTAATAAAAAAAAATTTACTTATCACTATTCTCTCTTTCTTTCATATGTTGGTGTATGTTATGTTGTTATTAAGAAAAATAGTCTTTTGATGTCGGTATATGTTGTATTATGAAGATAGTCTTTCATATTCATAAAAGGATGATACTTATCTTTGTAGCACCGACACTTCTGATTGAAGACGTGTCTGGTGTCCGACATGACACCGACAAATTTGATTACATTGAATTATATAATGTTTTCTATTTATTATTGGAGTTAACATGTCGGTATCGACATGTCAATGTCAGTGTCATGTTAGTATATGTGCTTCATATATACTTACACATGATACTTGGGCACAATTCATCAGGTTTCTCACATAACCTTTTCTAAACAATCTTGTTTAAATCATTTTCATATACAATAGTTGTTATAATTTGTAGCTTCAGGCTATAATCGAGTCAATTTTACTCAAAATCAATTATATAACTCTAAAATAAACATACACTAATAATACAACATAAATGAATAAAATTAAAAAGGTGGGTGATTAAACAAGCGATTTTCCATTGTAAGTTGAAAGTGCTTCCTTCCAAACGCTAACGTCCTTGAATCCAAAATCCATAGCTTACAGTCACACCCCAATAATACACGGTTACACCGCTTTTGAGTTTGATGTCTTTTTTGGTCAAAATAGTGTAAAAACTCTATCTTAGTTTGAGTCTTGATAAATCAAATAAAAAATCATTAGTTTTCCATTGATGTAAAAAATTGCTCCCACAATCAAATAAAAAGCCAAAAAGAAAATTGTTCCCTAGTTCAAATAAAAAAACCAAAAAGAAAATTGTTCCCGCATTCAATACTATAATCTTTAAAATATTCTTTAATGAAACAAGTTTCTGCGAAATAAAAATTGTTTAGGAAGTGAGATTATTTTTTGATCACGCCAAAAAAATTAAATAGCTTAATTGAATCACTTGTTAATCTATGTATTATTAGTTATTTTTACTTACAATTGAATCTACATGGACTTTTTATTTCTTTGCACATTAAATTTACCATAATCAATTGCAACAAAATCAAATAAAAAAGCTAGACAAACCTTAACTATAACAAGCAGAGAATTACTGAACATACAAATTTTCTATTGATGTAAAAAGTGAGTAATGAATTACATAAGGAGTGAATGCGTGTGTTTAACTTATATCTAGATCGAGAGTAACTATACATTCATCACTATTAGACCCTCTTAAGCTGGAGAGTAAATGTTTTTTAGTCCTAGTTTGGTTACACAAGTATGGATAGGGAGAGGCTCCAATGGTTTGGTGAGGCAATCTGCTAACTGCAAAGTGAATGGAACAAGTTATGTAGCATCTTTTCTCGAACAATGTGAAAGTATTCAATGTGCTTTGTCCTTTCAAAGTGAGCCACTGCATTCCGCAGATTGTGGATGTCATGGCACAGTATTCGTCTCATTATGATTTGGAAATCGTCACTCCCACTGATGGATTTTCAGTTGTTTGGGCATGTTGCCCAAACTAAATCACAAAACCCTTTATGTTGTAGGTGTGAATTTGAAGGAAAGAATAGCACTAATGCTATAGAACTTTTAATGTATATAAAGACTCTTATTGTGGCGTCACAATGAAGGGTAGCGTGCTAATTTGGTGCCCCTCTATAGGCGTGGAGGCTGATTTGTAAGCAAGTAGTCTTTGTGTCGGTTTGAGATCTAGAAATCTCCAATCCAACAAAATATTTCAATTATCTCAGGTCTTCAATCCTGAACCAGCTATGAAGAAAGCTTTTGATTAATGTGATTTCTTCAACATCATTTCCAGCTAAAATAAGGTCATCTACATAAAGAAGCAAAGCAGTGAATGAGTCTGTATTACTTTAATAAAATAGAGAAGGGTCATAAATAGATTGTTGATATCCATAAACTGCAATTTTTAGAATAATTGCAATTTCCATCAGTATCATGATGTATATTCGGATATGGAAAAACTTGTTCATAAAAAACGGCATGTCTAGAAATAAAAGTACATTGAGTAGTAACATCAAGTAAAACATAACGTTTGGTGCCAACTTTGTAGCCTAAAAAAAATACATTTACTAGCTTTTGGGTCGTTTGTCTCTTTGTTGAGCTAAAGTAGGAGCAAAGGACAAACAACCAACAATTTTAAGAAATGTAACATGCATTAATGCATAAGACCAAAAACATTTGGGCAATTTAGAATGAAAAACATTCAATAAATGCCTATGCTTCCTTCCTACTATAGAATTTTGTGGTGGGGTATCCACACAAGTTTGATGAATAGAGCACAAGCATGAATTATCAAGTAACATATATTTTAGCTATGAACTAAACTATAAATAACACAAGGTTCAGTTGCAAGCATAACAATACTACATTCAGTAACACTAATAGTATCGATCACATTGATCAACCAAACTAGATAAATAGGATTAAGCAGATAATAGCAAGCAGATAGCAGCAATTTGTAAGAATTGAGATTAGGACTTGTTCAGCAAAAACAAATTTTAATCCATGTTCCAAATTAGAATAGTAGAAAGGATTAGGTCCATGCTTAAAAAGCATGCAAGGAATACAAGTGGTTGTCTAAGAGTCCATTTGAACAACCATACAACATTCAGGTGTTGAAAAGAATGATATCCACATAGAATTTAATATTTTTCCAAGCATAAGGAAATATTTCATTTATAATATTTCTTCAATGTATTGCCTTTTTTGGAAAAACTGAAAGGTTGGATTTGATTTGCAATATAGATGCACATAGTATTATAGTAAGATGAACGATCTGAGTTTGTGGACAGAGGACTATGTATAGAGCACATAGGAGAAACATACAATTTAAATAAATTTAACTCTCCTTACTATGGAATCTACAGATCTCTTCTACCATTCCTAATGTGTACGATCTAAACAAGTTTCACGATTCTATTATTCTATCTAATAAAGTAGTCAACAAATACTCTATTATCCGATGCAACTCTCAGATGAATTTCGAAGTGGGTTTTAATGTTTATAAAGTGTAATTCCTTTTTGAAAAAACATTCTCACATATAAAAAATCTTCTCACATCTTATAACTTCTCACCCTTTCTTATTCAATTTATCTATCTAATAACTACAATAAGAAGGTAATTTCAAGTAACACTTCTTAATATGTTTTATCCTCCACAAAATTGGTTAAGGTTGTGTTTGGTAACACAAATAAGCTAGCTTATAGCATGTTAGATTAGCTTATAAGCTCGTTGGATGAAAACGTGACGTGTTTGGTAACAAGTTTTTTTCATTAGCTTATAGCTTTTTATGAGAAGCTATTTCAAGTAGCTTTTGAATTTATAGCTTATAGTTTTTATATTTTCTTCCATTATTAACCTTTAATATTATTTTTTATAAAAATAAACTGCCCACTAAATAGGCCTTAACTGCCTACGTTCTTAGTTTCTATTATTCCTTTTTCCTTAATTCTCTTTTTTTACGTTTTTTTTTTAACTCTAGTTCTTTTTTTTAAGGATTCATTATAGTTCTTTGAAATATTGTTCGAAAAGGGACACTTTCTATTAAACTTATATTTTCATATTATCATTTTTTTCTTTTAACTTATTTACTGATTCAAATAAAAAGAACAAAAAAAATAAAAAAATAAAAAAGATATAAAAATGAAGTCAGACAAGATTTGTTAAAAAAATATATCAATTAAATTCATAAATCACAGTTATCATTTTAAAGATAAAAAATACTTTGAAATAAATTACATATTTAAGATATCAGTTAAAATCCTTCAAAAAAAGATATCAGTTAAAGATATTTATAAATGTAATTTATAAAAAAAATAATCATACATGTAATTTTATGTCATTTTAGACTTATCACTCATTTCAAAAGTTAATTTTACCAAACACTTTAATTTCAAACAACTAGTTTTTCAGCTATCAACTAGCTTATAACTTATTTTTACCAAACAGAGCCTAAATAAGAAAGATTAAAAAAATAATTGGGCATATGGCCATCCTTTGTACTAAAAAAAATAAAATATTCAAGCCACTTTGTGCTTATTGTTCTCATACCAAGGATGGATTCTAGAGTAAGGACTCAATTAAGTCCCTCACGGTAAACCATTAAAAACATACCATCAGATTTAAATAATGGCTCAGATTTTCTCAGATGTAAAAATGAGAACATTTACACGTTCCTCACACAATCTTTAACGTCCACCGTCAACAACCCATTAGGTTTCTCTTCCGGTATCAATTCTCGCCGATCCAAATATAGAGTTAAAAATATTGAATGAAATTCAAAGTCATGAGGAAAAAAAAATCACTAAAATTACCATTCATCACTTGTATTACAAGTGTGGTACAAAAAATCACTAAAGTTTATCTCCTTTTAACTACCGTTAATAATGTTCCGTACAAGCAAGGAAAAATATATGCAAAATGTGAATATTTGGGTGCATCTTTGGCAGTTTGTCAAGCATCATGGATGAAATGTTACATTGAATAAGAAAACATATCATTGAGAAAAAAATTCATATTTTGTGTGACCACGTTAAACCATATTATGTTACATTAAAAAATTCATATTTTGAAGCCGCAGATGGTGCATTGTAAGACAAAGGTTCAAATGGCAAATGTGCGGACTAAACCATTGAGTAAGGGTAGTTTTGAAGAGCTTAAAGAAAGTGGAGTCACTAACCAAAGTGAATTAAGGAGGTGTGTCGAGAAGTAATGTGTAATTCAATTAGTTAGTTGACTTAAGCGAGTTAGTTAGAATCTAACACACATCACTTGGTTGGCATGTCACCCCTCAACTTTGTGGTTTTCGGTTTGAAACTAGCCTTACAAGTTCAAGTTAGTCAATTAATACAAGTTTTTGATTTATCATCATTCTCTCTTTGTTATTATGAAAATAGTCTTTCGGTATCGGTATATGTTGTATTATGAAAATAGTCTTTCATATTCATGAAAGGATAATACTTATTTTTGTAGCACCGACACTTCTGATCGAAGGCGTGTCTGGTGTCCGACACAACACTGACAAATTTGATTACATTAAATTATATAATGTTTTCTAATTATAATCGAAATTAACATGTCGGTGTCGACATGTCGATGTCAATGTCGTGTCCGTATATATGCTTCATATACACTTACACATGATACTTGGGCACAATTCATAGGTTTCTCACATGACATTTTCTAAACAATAATGTTTAAATCATTTTCATATGCAATAGTTGTTTAATTCATCAGGTTGCTCACATAACCTTATCTAAACAATGTTGTAAAAACACTATCTTAGTTAGAGTCTTGATAAATCAAATAAAAAATCATTAGTTTTCCATTGATGTAAAAAACTTTTCCCATATAATAAAAAAAGCCAAAAAGAAAATTGTTCACACATTCAATACTATAATCTTTTAAAATATTCTTTAATGAAACAAGTTTCTGCAAAATGAAAAATTGTTTAGGAAGTAAGATTATTTTTTTATCACGCCAAAAAAAATTAAATAGCTTAATTGAATCACTTTTGTTAATCCAAGTATTATTAGCTATTTTTACTTATAAATGAATCTACATGAACTTTACATTTCTTTGCACATTAAATTTACTATAATTGCAAAAATAATCAGATAAAAAAGTTAGACAACCCTAAGTACCAAACTATAACAAGCAGAGAATTACTGAACATACAAATTTTCCCTTGATGTAAAAAATGAGTAATGAATTACATAAGGAGTGAATACGTGTGTATAACTTATATTCAGAACATTATATCTAAGAGGCTGAATAACAGTACATTCATCATTATTAGACCCTCTTAAGCTGGAGAGTAAATGTTCTTTAGTCCTAGTTTGGTTACACAAGTATGGAAAGGGAGAGGCTCCAATGGTTTGGTGAGGCAATCTACTAACTGCATTGAAGAAGAAATAAGAAGTAAATGGAACAAGTTTGGTAGCAGCTTTTCTCGGACAATGTGGCAGTCTAATTCAATGTGCTTTGACTTTCATTAAATTGGCCATGCGGCAAGCTGATTGGGTGTCAGTTCACAGTATAGAACAAAAGGACTTTGAAGTCATTGAGAAGATAAGTGAGTCACTGCAATTCACAGATTGTGAATGTCATGGCACGGTATTAGTCTCATGATGATTTGGAAATTGCACTCCCATGGATGGATTTTCTGTTGTCTGAGCTTGTTGCGCAATCTAAATCACAAAACCCTTTCAGCTGTAGGTGGGAATTTGAAGGAAAGAATAGCCCTAATGCTATAGAACTTTTGATGTATATAAGGACTCTTATTGTGGCTTCACAGTGAAGGGTAGCAGGCTTGCTCATAAGCTTGCCCAGCAGCTGCACTGAACACGAAATATTTTACCTTGTGTTGGTTAGGTAAATCAGTTTACCAACTAGTCTTCTGTATGATTCATGATCTGTCAGAAGTGTGCCTGATTCCTAAGACACTTTAGTGCACCTCTGTATTGGCGTGGAGGCTGATTTGGAAGCAAGTAGTCCTGTGTAAGTTTGAGATATGGAAATCTCCAATCCAACAAATTATTTCAATTATCCCAGATCTTCAATCTTGAACCAGCTACGAAGAAAGCTTTTGATTAATGTGATTTCTTCAATATCATTTCCAGCTAAAATAAGGTCATCTACATAAATAAGCAAGGCAGTGAATGAGTCTGTATTACTTTTAATTTACAGAGAAGGGTCAGAAATAGATTGTTGATATCCATAAACTGCAATTTTCAGAATAATTGCAATTTTTATCAGTAGCATGATGTAAATTCTGATATGGAAAACCTTGTTCATAAAAAATGGCATCTAGAAATAAAAGTACATTGACTAGTAAGATCAAGTAAAACATAACCTTTGGTGCCAATTTTGTAGCCTAAAAAAATACATTTACTAGCTTTTGGGTCATTTGTCTCTTTGTTGAACTAAAGTAGGAGCAAAGGACAAAAAACCAACGATTTTAAGAAAGGTAACATGCGTTAATGCATAAGACCAAAAACATTTGGGCAATTTAGAATGAAAACGAGATCTGGTAACATTCAATAAATGTATATGCTTCCTTCCTACTCTAGAATTTTGTGGTGGGGTATCCACACAAGGTTTATGAATGATTCCTATAGAATAGTAAGTAGGCATTGAAATTCCAAGTTATATCATCACTTTTAATTGTGTTGAGCTTGACAGAAAATTGAGTAGAAACAAATGAAATAAGATTTTGAATAGATGGTGTTGTATCAGATTTATGTTTCATTAAAAATGTCAAAGTATCAGGAAAAATCATCAACAATAGTTAAGAAATATTGAAAACCTTGTAAATAGATGGAACCACTAGGGACTCATATATCCATATGTAAAAGACCAAAACAATTTGATGAAAATCTGTAAACTCACCTGTTTAATCAAGGAAATCACAGTTGACAGATATGAATAAATAAAAATTATCTTCAATGATAACATCAGCTCTTCAACAGTTACAATGATCCTGCATACAACAAATAAAATTAATGGACGCAAAACGAGGATTAAATGGGGAAGAAAAGATGAGAAGGCAAGTGGAGAAATGGAACTGGAATCCAAGAGATCTCAAGAATGAAAGGGTGAGAAGGTCATTGGGTTTTGAAAAAATTCAATTAGCTGTTTTCTTTATGAGCTTTCTCAATGAGCAGGGCACCCCAAGAAATCTTGAAAATTATGAGCACATGTTATATTTGACAATGATGACTCTGAAAATATTAAAACCATGTTGACCTAACAGACAAAATTGTTCTTAATAGCAGAACTCTAATTACAAAATGTCCACATAATTTAAGCGTGAAAATGCTTAAAGCCATAGCCACATGACAACCTTACTTTTATACTTTATATATATTAAGATTAAGATATTGAGATATATAGGGTACAAGCATGAATTATCAAGTAACATATATTTTAGCTATGAACTAAACCATAAATAATACGAGGTTCAGTTACATGCATAAGCATAACAATACTACATTCAGTAACACTAATAGTATCGATCACATTGATCAACCAAATTAGATAAATAGGATTAAGCAGATAATAGCAAGCAGGTAGCAGCAACTCGTCAGATTTGAGATTAGAACTTGTTCGGCGATAACAAATTTCAATACATGTTCCAAATTAGAATAGTGGGTGGAAATGGTTTAGGTCCATGCTTAAAAAGTATGCAAGGAATACAGGCGGTTGAAAAGAATGATAAACGCATAGAAGTTAATATTTTTCCAAGCATAATGAAATATTTCTTCAATGTATTGTCTTTTTTGGAAAAACTGAAAGGTTGGAAAAGATTTGCAATATAGATGCACATAGTATTACAGTAAGATGAACAATCTGAGTTTGTGGTCAGAGATCCAATAGAAGGACTATAGAGCACATAGGAGGAACTAGGGGTGTGCATGGTCGGATATTTTGACCGACCAAACCATATCCATATATAAACCACTTATATGGATTTGGATTTACAACCATAACCATATTTTATTATAAACCGGTTATGAATATGGTTACGGATATATAACCGGTTATTTTTACAAAACCGGTTTATAAATGGATATGGTTTGGTTTATAAAAATATCCGGATTTTTTCAAAATCCAAATTAAAAATCAGTTATTTATAGGTTTATTAACCGGTTATTTCCATCCATTTGGTAATAAGCTCCATTTCCAGGAATCATCAAAACAAACAAATTGAATTATCATGCAAACACCCTTCTTCTTCATAAATAAATTATGCACTCAATCAATAATAAACCAAAAATATATATAACATATAAAATGAACAGCGTCAAGAACAACACAGATAAATAAAGGACAACAGATATGAATAATTCGTCATCATATAATAAAAGATTTATATTATATATGTTATTATTATTTAAACAATTGAGAAATGATGCACCATATTCATGCGAATCAGAAATTTTCTTACTTAGTGTGAGTTACTATCATGCAATGATACATAAAAAATGCGACGAGAGAATGTGAGTGAAAATCATGGTTTTGAATTAATGGTACTGTCTAGCGAGGTTCCATTGCTATTTAATTTATATCACGAGAGAGGTTCCTATTCAACCGGATATGGTTTAGTAAAAAAAAAAATATGATTCTTGACAAAAAAAAAAAAATTTTGTGGATTTGGGCATCCAATAAAAAAACCGGATTTATAAAATTGGATGACCGACCATTTTAGAATAGACCGGTTAATATTTTGTTTGCAAATATCCGGTTATTTGGATATGGTTTTGGATTTGGATGTGGTTTTCTCCATTAACCGGATATTTTGCACACCCCTAGGAGGAACATACAATTTAAATAGATTTATAAATAGATTTAATTCTCCTTACTGTGGAATCTACAGATCTGTTCTACCATTCCTAAACCACCAAAGTCTAGAATCAAACACCTTTCCTAAGTGTTACGCCGACTTTCTCCAATACTATCATTCTTAATCATGTCTCATCTAGTATTTACCATACATCCGGTGTAACATTCTCACCTCTGCTACACTAAGCTTACTCTCGTGTTGACATTTTCCTCCCGATGTTTTGTCTCATACAACATCAATGGTCTTAAAATTGTACAATATTATCCCTTTAGCTAGAGTGGTACATTGTTATCACAAAATCCTTGAGAAAATAGAGTGTCCAAGATTATTATCCCTTTAGTTTGAATATAGACTGTCAACCATGTTTTTGACTTGTAAATATATTTCCCGTTTCATGGGAATAGAGAAAATTACAATCTGGTTAACAAATTCAAAAAGTTATTGTCGTCTTACATTTTTCTCATGTAATTGCAGTGAGATTAGTTATTTTATTTAGTTGCGATTTTTACTACTCCCTGAAAATTTGAACATAATGAAAATATAGCAAGCTGCTTGTTGATGGAAAAAAATTACATGAATGGCCTTACAAATTTCACAATAGAAATGATATCCAGTAATCAGTATGTATACAAATCTTCACAAGTTATAGTTAGTTCTTTAAGCCTATTGTAATGAGATAATAAAAAAATTGCAACATAAACAAGTCTATTATATTAAGCAATCTTTATTATTTATTCTTTTGATCCTATTTTTCTACCTCATGAGTCATAGGGTTTTACTTTACACAGTAAATTTATCTATAGCCCAACTTAGTATTCATTCACAAAATTCCTGACTTAAAAAAAAGTTTCACCTCTTTAAACATGAGGCAAAGTTCAGTGACGAGCTATTTCGCATACTTTCCAACAGTTAGAAGAACCTACAAGAATTAAGCAAAAATGAGGTTCCAACAGTGGTACTGGTAACAATAAGAAAAGTGAAACTCAGCATCTCATAACAATCCTAAATTAACACCTTCAGCACTTAGAGTGTGTGAGAAAACATGAAACGAATTGGCTTCAATCATGCATCCTCGTCGAAATGCAAATCATTGGCAACCATTTCACGGATGACTGCCTCTGCATTCATGCTCCCTTGGCTGATATCAACTGAAACACCGATTTCATGCGTTTCCCAAAGATAATTGCAAGTTTAGTTTATGTTGTTACTCAAATAAAATAAGAATTTATCAAATGAAAGAAAGACAGAAAATACATAAAATCACCTGTTTTAATCAAGGAAATCACAGTCGAATAAACAAAAAGCATACTGAATGATAGCATCATCATCAGATCTTCAACCGATACAATGAAGCTGCATACAAAAAAATTAAGCTCATGGAAGTTGAAATCTCGGATCTGATAATGAAAAAGTGAAAATGCAGAGAGACATACGTAGTTAACCCAATCTCATGGCGGTGTTTTGTATACATTGAATTAGATTCGCGAGTTGAGTGAATAAGTGAACAATTCGTGTTCAAGCTCTGAGAATAAGATTTCAGTGGGGATGTAGATGATAATGGGGTATGAAACCCTAGCTGCGTTTGGAAAGGTTAAGTGAAGTTAAGAGTGTCACTTTTTGTTTGGTAAGAGTCAATTTGGTGTAGGGTCTGTTTAGAACCTATGAAAGGAGAGGGAAAGAGAGGCTAGAGGACTGAAAGTTTTTTGGGATGTGTGCTTCCGTCGTTTGGATCACATATATAAAGGGTAGGAAAGATCACTTTTTGTGGGGTCCACACCCATATTTGTTTCCTCTCAGAAACGGGAAGAAAGGGCACAGATGAGATTTTTTTAGTGAAATGACAGATATAACCCTTGTTACTATGAATTGTTCGATGCACTAGGATTATTGGAGTAATATAACAACTTTTCTTTTAATGGAGATGGTAGCACATATTGGGACTCCACTTGTGTACCATTGAGGTACCAATGATATATATCATTGGTCAATTAGAGTGTGTCACCTATCAATGTTACTTTATAAATATTTTATTTGATATAATTTTTTAAAGGGTGTGCCACGTGGCACATTCTAATTGGGCAATGGTATATACTATTATGGTACACAAGTGATATCCCACATATTGTAGATAATTCTAGCTACCGGTAAAAATATTCATATGAAACTCACTTTCTTCTGAATCTAAACCAAATTGACTTACACCAATGAGGGAGGATCCGTTGACACCAGGTGTAAGTCAAAAGACTTACACCAAATCTAAACCGTTATAACCAATCAAGAGGAATGCTAGGAACAATTGCTCACACACTCTCTCTTAGACACTCTCCCTATGAGGGGTGCCACATACCCCTCTTTTTTAATTACTAACCTGTTAACCGGCTCAACAGGTGAAAGTACAATTTTTTTTTTTACAAAACATATTTTTTTTATTCAGTATTTTTTGGCACGTCAGCGTTGTGCTGTGAAAACAACCACCGCGGCTCCAACGACAATCGTGTTGAGCCACACATCGGTGAAGACAAGAGAGACGAAGGTGAGAGAGGAGAGTGCGGCGAGGAAGAAGCGGTTGTCGATGGAGCAACGGAGGAGGAAGACAACAGAGCTGCCATGGAAGAAGAAATCCACGCGGCAAAGATGGCGAGGAAGACGGTGAGGGGGGAGAATGCAAGACGACCTTGTGATTAACGGAATGTCTTGCACGGCCAGATTCGTTCGTGTTGTCCGGTAGAGCCTGATTGACCACCGCTGTAGGTCCCATCATCCCACCACGGCAGCCCAGAAAAATTGTTGCAATGCAAAGTTTGAATGTTATAATATTTTTCAAAAGAAAATTTATTGACAGTCTTTTTTTGTTAATAATTTAAAAATTGGTAATAATTGAAGATGAAAATTTTGATTTGTTGTATATGGCCATGGTGTGAAGCAAATGAAACTGAAATTATAGTAAAGATTTGTATGTGGCAGTTGTATAGTCTATTTTCCATTTGTAGAGATCGGCGTGGAACGATTTGCAGAGATGACTTTTGAGATGCCAACAATAAAAAAATAACAAAAAGCATTAAAAACTTTCTCTACTTTTTAAAGCCGGTAAATAATTAAAGAGATAAAAAAAAAAATGGAAACGTGGCACCATACACATGGAGAGTATTTGTGGGAGAGTGTTTAAGCAAGTGTCCTTAGCATTGCTCAACCAATCAATCCTACGGCTTATAATACCGCAACAAAGCAAAAATTGGAAGTGCAAAGTAGAGGATCATACAATCAGATGGAGATACCCAGACCTTCACAGTTTTCGTCTTTCCCCTTTCTTCTTTTCCTTGAAACCTTGAATTTTCAAAGATGAATTAAAGCTATTTTATAAAAGAATAAATTAATACAAATTGTTTAGAGATTTGATTGCAGATTCTTATCACACTTAATTATACAGGGATTTGACCACACAATAACCCATGCTTTAGGTTAGGGATAATCTCTATAATTGTTCTTGGCTTTATTTGGATCTTACTCCTAATATGTCGATTGGGTGAAGAAAAAGATAATAAATGGCTTTTTAATGGATTATAGAAAGTGGCCTTCATCATCAAAGTGACGTCGGCAAATGCAAAAGTCGAAGACGAGAAATTCAGAAAAGGGATCACATGATATTTACTATTGAATGGAAAATCAAAATTGCTAAATGATTCAATTGAATAGTGCCATGACATGATTTCAACCAAGTTATTATTATTCATCGTTGTTGTTGAGCAAGCAGCAGGAGCCAGGAGGTGCGAATTTGTTTTGTATGATCACAAGCGAACCAGGAAAAAGGGAACAAGAGAACTCACTTGTGAAATATTGTAAGCCATTAGATTGATCAACTTGAATGGTCTAGATTTGGTGTAAGTCAAACACCTGGTGTCAGCGGATCCTGCCTCTATTAACATATTGATTTTCATTTATTAGCATGTAAATATAAACATATTATATTAAATAAATGTTATATACATAACTCATTTTATCATAAGGATATTTATGTCATTTAGTAAATATACATCTTTCTTTCCTTTCACTTTCTCACTTATTCCAAACAACCTAAAAATCATCTTACTTTCCATTTACTTTCTATTCACTTTCATTCCTTCATCAATCTTTCTTTATACTTTCTTTCCTCTCACTATCCAAACATACCCTAAATGTGTAATGAGTCACTTTAATCTTATCAAAATTATATGACAAAATATATGATACTACTAAGGGAAATGTTAACCAGTGCCCCGGGGCCCCCGGGGCACTGGTTAAGGAAGCCAAATGTAGTAATGTTACATTGGAACGTGTGCATTCAAGATCTTAAAGGTATAAAAAGATACTAATTAAGCATTTTAATGTTATAGACTATTTTGATTAACGAAGTGTATAATCAAAAATTATTTTAAAATTTTGATACATTGAAAGATTTTTTTTTTGAACAAGGCAAAATGAGATATATTAACAAAAGTTCTGTACCCTAGCACAAGAAGTGCCAAAATAAACAAAACAAAGTTACAATAAAGTTCCGATCAAAACAGAAAAGGAAAACAAAAAAAGCAAATTAGTCAATCACCAAACAAGCAAAGGGACGCTGCCACCACATATGATAACCAAAAGGAAAGCACACATTTTTTGCTTTCAACCATTTGAGAGATGTAATCTTAACCTTCTCAAGTAATTGCACTGTTGTTCTTGTTGTGTTAGCAAACAGTCTTTGGTTTCTTTCATTCCAAAGAACCCAAATACCACAAAGCCAAATCAATTGAAGAAAAGACCTTCTTGGAGTATAACCACCTGAAGAATAAACAAACTGATAATACTGGTCCAAAATCTGTTGGGGGTCCACAGAAAACACATCAATCCAAGTTTTAATTTGTTGCCATAAGTCGCCAAAAATAGGACAATGAATAATTAAGTGATCAATTGTTTCATTTTTTCCACATTCTGTAACGCACAATTGGGTATCATTAGTAATAATACCTCGCCGCACTAAATTATCCTTTGCTGCCCATCTATTGCGGAGAAGACACCACACACAAATAGAAACTTTCAAAGGAACACTCTATGCCAGGGAGCATCCGAAACGACGTCGTGGTTGTGCATCTCCTGCCGCATGAGCATTTGATACACACCACGAACGGTGTAACCATCACCAATATTAGGCCGCCAAAGCCAGACATTTGGTTCAGTATCCTGCAAAGTAACGTTAGTAAACAAATTCCAAATCTCCACCACTAACTCCTCCTCCCAAGCTAACAAACGACGCCTCCACCACCAAGCCTTCCCATATTCACCCCACCCTAAAGCGTGCATCTCCCCCACCGACAAATCCTTATGAATCAATAAATCATACAACCTCCTAAATCTCTCCATGAACGACACCGTCCCCACCCAACAATCCGACCAAAAGAAAGTATTAAAACCATTACCTAAACGTTTTGATATACTTTCTTCAAACCAACTACCACCCTCCA
>Ga0228710_1003329_pt1 | contig 25614 bp, 15 predicted proteins | sample MedpolnodulmetaG_FD_177995 | JGI IMG/M metagenome (GOLD analysis project Ga0228710, IMG submission 177995) | Root nodule microbial communities from Medicago polymorpha collected in Santa Monica, California, United States - pink nodules | ecosystem: Host-associated > Plants > Roots > Nodule...
GCAAACATCTACATATTTTTGGTGGGGTGGAGAAGATGGAAGAGATAGAGGTAGAATTGTGTGTGCAAATGTATTCATGTTCTCATTTTAATTATTAACAAATCTAAACCGTTGGTTAAATCTAACAATAGTTTTTAGATGGTCCACCGGTGAGGGACTTAATTGAACCCTCACCCTAAAATTTACCCATACGTATATGCAGAATTCATAGAGATGTTATATGAAAGTAAAACTTGACACAATATTATGACTTTATTGAACACATATTTGGAAAAGGTTCAGTAATTAATGCATAGAAATTAATCTCTTATAGTTGAATTAGAGTGGAAACTTCGTACCAATAGTTTGGTAAGCTAAAAAGAAATTAAGCTCTTAAAAATTGGATCTCACAATTTTTTTAATAATAATAAATACCCCTTCAATTTTAAATATAAGTAGAAAAGAAGTCGAATGGTTTTCATCTAAACTAGTATCAAATCACAAATGAGTTGTTCTTGTATTAAATAAGAAATAAATGGAAATTCTTGAATTCACAAAATAATAACATCCTTAAATTACTAGTATATTATTAAAGGGTCATGTTAACTTGTGCTCTAAGGGCACAAGTTAAGGAGTTTAAAAAGGGAACTAAAAATAAATTTTATATTGAAAGTTTAACTTTTGCAACTTTTGAGACATTGAATGCACACGTTCCAATAAAAACTTTTTACATTTGTCTTCTTAACTTATGCCCGAAGGGCACAAGTTAACATTTCCTATTATTAAAACACACAATATATTTTGGAAAAAATTGTGGTCAAACCTTTATATAAAACATCCTTAAATTTAAGTAAAAAAAAAAGTCAAATTTATTTGGTCAAAATTCAGATCAGATAAAATTGACTTTTTCTCATGACTATACCCATGTGAAGCATTAAACAATACTTAAATGGAGACTCTTAATTCTAATAATAATAACATACATAAAATAATATTATAAAAAAAATTATTCTGAAAAACATTAATAATTAGAAGACTATCTAGTATTAATTATTAGACCCTTTTGTGTTTTTTCTTTGTCTCTTTTTATAAGACCCTTTTCAAATTTCAATGTACATTAATTATTTCTTTACCACTATATCCTTATTTGTGTTGCATATTTTTTCTGCAATATATAATAAATACTCAAAGAAAACATCCACTAATTCTCTTTCATAAAGGGTAAACATGTAAAACAATAACAATTGTCAACAAAATTAATTCAACAATCAATTTTCTTACTTCCCATGTTTTTTACAAAAGGGCCCTATAATTAGGGACGAAGGCAGTAGTTAATCATCAACTTGGACATCCTCCCTATTTTCATACAAGGCATTACACCATTTTAATTTTTTTTCTTTTTGTATTTCATAACTTTAATGAAAGATCATTGTAACCTCATTTGAATGCCGTTTTTGAATTTCGAATTTCATTTTCCTCCTAAGTTTTTCTCTCATGCCACACGTCTTGTTCTCATTGGGTAAGACAACACCCCCTTTAATTTTATTGTGTATGACAAGTCACATTGCTTCTTATTGGCTAATACAAATGAAGCATCTTTGTCATTGGTCAAGACAACACATGCCTCTTTTTCATTAGTCATGACAGTTCATGTCACTTTTCTATTAGCCAAGACAACATGTGTCTCTTTCTCATTGGTCACACCACCTCATCTCTACCTCTCTCTTTCATAAAAGTGGTTCTATAAAATTTAATTTTCATCAAACTTATATCACTCACATCTTTCTCTCCGCACACTCTCAAACACATACCACTTTCACCATCAATATCATCATCTTGTTCATTTAAACAATTTCTAAGTTTTTCAATCTCCTCCAATTTCGTGTGATCTTAATGGTAAAGTATTTCCACCATTTTTCATATATTCCTCCAATTAATGGATTGTCGCTAATATTAAGGTTTGCTCTTTTGAAGCGTTTAATTCAAATTCTTGTGAAATCTCCTTGAGGATCTGTAGATCTCCATTCTAGAGCTTGAGCTAGAAAGAACATCACATAAGGTATGGGTTTTTTCCTCATACATTCATACAAGTGGTATGGGTTTTTCCTTTTACATTCTTTACTTTATTACTTGATTTCTAAAATACATTGTCATACATTTTTTTTTATTTCCTTCTATTTTTCAGGTCTGGGAACTATTAAAGCGATTTTGTGAAATTCAAGATCTGAAAAACCATTGTTATTAGATTGAGAAGGAACTTATCAACCATGGTTCGATGAATTAGATTTTCCAGAGAAATCTGAGAGGGGAATGGATAGAAGTTAAGTCTCAATTTCACTACGGTGTGATGGTGATTTCCGACTAATATGTGAAGTTGGTCCATCAAGTTCCACAAAAAGTTCTTCTATTCAAGTGGAAATTAAAGCTATGAAAAAGGAAGCCCAAGTTAAGCTCACATCTTTCATTTATGTCAGATGCTTTTATGTGGCTTAAACGAGACAATGATTCATTGCTAAAAGTGTTGATAGGTGAACTACAATCAAAGGCGGTGACTCTGGTGGATCGAAATTCTAAACTTGGAGAGACTCGGACATGATGGGGAAGAAGGAAAGATATATATACTAGTCCAGTTCCTTCTTAAGAAACCAAGGTCAATATGCTGCCTAATAATAAATTCACTTAGATAGAATTAGCTCGTAGATATATACAGTGGCCTTATCTTATCGATGAATGGTCACTTGAGTTTTCAAAAATTACCTTTGTTTTTGGGAATTGAAAATAATGGTAATTTTCAAAGACAAAGGCACCTTCTGAAGACTCAAGGTTACCATCCATTGATAAGAATGTCTAGGTAGATCTAAGATCTTGTTCTGGCTAAGTCAATTCATTTATAGTAAACATATTGGCATTGGTTCATATAGCAAGAACTGCACTATCCATATCTTTCCTTCTTCCCCTTCTTGTTCCAGCTTCTTCAGGTTCAGAATTTGGATCCACCTGAGAAGACACCTTTGATTTTTAGTTCACCTATTAGCACTCTTAGTAATAAATTACGACCCTTGGTCAAAGCCAAACCAATGCATCGGACATAGGTGAAAGATATAAGCTTAACTTGGGGTTCCACTTTCATAACTCCTATATGCACTTGGATAAAATAACTTTATACGGAACCTGATAGCTTAACTTGGGCTTCCATTGTAATGGTTGATATTTTTTTTCATATTGTGGGGAAATATTGTACGGATGCTGTCAAAAAGCACCTGGTTCATTGTGTAATCACTATCTCTATTGTAAGAGTTTAATGTTACTTCTATTACAATAGTTGACATTTTTTTTCTCTTTTAATATTGTAGTCCAACGAAGTTCTGATGTTGTAAGAACTGAGACTGAGTTCTCAGATATTAATGGTAAAAATTTTGGAAAGTAAAGATCTATAATGGTGAATATATGATCTTTCAATGCAAGGTAAATTCTCAACAAATTAGCATTAATATTTGGGCTCTTTCAAGTTTTCTAAAGAATACCAACCTATAGATATCACGTTAAAGCATGAACATGTTGTCAACGAAAGATGTAACGTGCATCATTTGTGAAATGGTGATTCAGTCACTTCCTTTTGATTGATGCTTAATAATAGCAACTAGTCAAGTATATTTCTTTTATGCCTTGCAAATGAAAGCAGTGAAGCAAATATGAAGGTATCATCATCTTTGTATGCATCTGTAATTACTCAAATTACTCAAGTATTGCTGGAACACTAGTTGAACCTAGTGAGAAAATTGGATAGAAAAACACAATGTAAGAACTAGTGTGTGACTTAAAAATGTCCCACATTGGTGAGCCACACCAACTAGCAAGTGTTTATATAAGGGTAGAGTGACCTCGCCCTTGGGGTACCCACTTTTGCAAACGGGCCTGGGCTTGGGTCAAAATGATGTATATTTTTTTATCACTTGAAAATGTTAAACTAATTAATTTAATTTTTATCTAAAAGCGCTACGCGTAATAAATAAAATTGTTATGATCCGACCCGATCCAAAACGCGTTTACTTGAGGATTAAGCTGACTTAATCCCCAAGTCACTCGTTTTTTGTTACAAACTCTCCCTATAAAAGGAGAGCTCCCCCCACTCATTCTTCACACAACGAAATTCACAGTTGATGCTTCCTGTGTTTTTCCTCTCTTCTCCTTTCGACTTGTGTTAACGAGTCATTCTTCTGCTTCTACTCCTTTCTGTCCGTTCGGTTTCGATTCGAGTGGTCACGTACCATATTGAGTGGTTTTAATCAAACGATTAATCCATATTTTGAGGTGTATATTCTCGAGTGATTACATATTGTGCAGTACGTAATCGTAACAGTGATCTGGGCTATTTTATCCTGGAGGCGGCGCGGTTGTTAATCTACCTTGCACAAACTTGAGTAGTGCCGTGAAACGTCTTAAAGAGAGCGACCTGGTCGTGACTCAACCCGGTAATTCCTTTGGTAGTAGTTTCTGATTTTAAAACACGAAAACAACAAGTATATTGTCAACGAAAGAAGTAACGTGCATCATTTGTGAAATTGGTAGGTAGTATGATTTATGAGGAAATTGTTGGCTGTCTTAAAAGAAGATGTTCTAACCGAAAGAACATTGGTGTGGAAAATTGATTCAATTGGTGCAAATGATTTATTTAAAACAATAAGAGTCATGGAAGCTACTGTAATGATCAAGGGTTACAAAGGAAATCTCGTATATATAACTTCCCCTTTTTTAATAAGATTTTTTATGTGTAAATTGGATAATCTCTACTTGTAGTAAATATTGGTCTCTTGATTGATGATTGATGTAGGACTGTAATTAGTAGCAACGATCTCTCTCAATAGTTTCATCAATGTTGCACAGATGTAATTAGTAGCAACGATCTCTCTCAATAGTTTCATCAATGTTGCACAGATGTAGTATCAAAAGTAAGTATAATTTTGTATCGTTTTCAAAGGGACTAGTGCGATATTTAAGCCGTTCAACAATCAATGTCGTTTTAAGTGATGGGTTTATAATTTGTTTGTTTAGAAAACCTAATAGAACTATAGTGCAATAAATAAAATTGAGTTTAGCAGAGAGATAAGTTTGTCGGGATGAAGCTTCATAAACCTATTGCATATGCACTCTCATGATTAGAATCACCGATCCTAGTTTTATTCGATATTTTCACGTATTGCTCGACAAATGTTATTTATGTCTAAATAATGTTGTGGGTTCGATCACATTGATTAATCAACGATCTCTCATCCTATTAATCAATAAGAAAGCATTATGATTCAATACTTGAGTTAATATTAAGACCAAACCCTACTTTTAGAATTCAGTACTCAATATAGATGTTATCGTAGTCTAGATTTAAAAGATACTTTTCAATATGCATTCAAATCATATGATTAAAGCAATAAACTCAAAAACAACATCAATATCATGAATAAATTTTATGAATTATTCATAAAATTTTAATGTCATATGAGTGTAGTATTAAGTTCCACGTATATCTAATCAAATTTCACCATATGTAGACATTCATAGAGATATATATATTTTTTTTAGGAAAGACATTCATAGAGATGTTTTATGAAGTAAAAATTGACACAATATTGTGACTTTGTTGAACACATATTTGAAAAAATTTACGCAGTTAGTGATAGAAATTAATCTCTTATAGTTAAATTGGAGTGAAAATTTTGTACCAATGGTATGGTAACCTAAAAAGAAATTAATCTCTTAAAAATTGGATTTCTCACAATTTTTTTAATAATAATAATAATGAATACCCCTTCAATTTTAAATATATGTAAAAAAAAAAGTGGAATGTTTTTCCGTCTAAACTAGGATCAAATACACAATTGACTTTTTATTGTATTAAATAAGAAATAAATGGAAATTCTTGAATTCACAAAATAATAACATCCTTAATGACTAGTATTAGAAAAACACACAATATATTTTCAAAAAATTGTGGTCAAACCTTTATATAGAACATCCTTAAATTTAAGTAAAAAATAAAATTGGTCAAATCTATTTGGTCAAAATTCAGATCAGATACATTTGACTTTTTCTTATGACTATAATAAAAAATATTTCCATTTAGTATATATCCTAAAAAATTAAAATATTAAAAAAATGATATCCTTCCTTCCACGTAAATTTCCATTTGTTTCAAACCGAGAAGATACATTGTTTTAATCCTCTTACTTGTTACTTATTAATTGCCTCACTGTCCTACACTTTCAATCCAAACAAAAATATCTCTCTCACTCATTCAATGGCATGTGTTATGACACTACAATCCAAAACAATGCATACTATTCCAGAATCGATTCAAGTTCATCTTCACCATAACTCAATGGCAAATCTTGTCATTAGGTTGGTTTTCTAAGATTCTTTGATTTTTCATTAAATCCTCATTTTCATTTTCTGTTGATTTGATTCAGCTCCTTTCACTACTAAAAAAACAAAAATTAGCGAGGGATATTTAGTGAGGGAAAATGTGAAATCCCTCTCTAATTCCGTCACTAAATTTTGCGACCAAAGAATTTGTGAGGAATTTCATTTTTTCCGTCACTAATTTCCCTTGCTAATTTTGCTTTTTCTAGTAGTGTTTGTATTGTTTGTGGATGTAGTTGGTTGAAAACATATTAATATTATACATTGTGATTCCATACCCTTTTTTAAATCCCCAAGTTCATGTGAAAATTTTAAAAAAAATCTTTGATGGGTAGGAGGAGGATTTTTTTGGTTTAATTTGACTAGAAAGAAAATGTGTATCGACATGTCTTTGATTCTGATGTTATTTTGATGTTAGAAATTTAGTTTAGTTGGTTTTCCACATTGAAGTGGCGATAAAAAACCACAAATTTTAATTTCTAAGTTCTCCACTCCTCCAATTTCGTGTGACGTTAATGGTAAGGTATTTCCACCAGTTTTCATATATTCCTCCTATTAGTGGATTGTCCCTAATATTATGGTTTGATCTTTTGAAGCGTTTAATTCAAATCCTTGTGAGACCTTATTGTAGATATGGAGAGCTTTATTTTAGAGCTTGTGTTAGAAAGAAAAGTGCCTATGGTAAGAGCTTTTTTCCCCATAAATTCATACTATGTTTTAGGTCAGCGTTACGAGATAGTGGAAGAACTACTCTTGAAATTACTTATTGACGACCTGAATATATTGATTAGTGGAAATTCTTTTAATGCTATCAAAGATCGCAAATAAAAAGTTTGTTGGTTCAACGACCAAATGATTTTTGTTCTCTTATGGTTTCGTTTGGTTTAGTTCAGGTTTTACATAAATTTTTGAAATGGAATCTAGATCAAACAATAATCATGATATAAAATTGCGAGACTGTTTACAATTTTAATATCATCCAATCTAGAAATCAATGCTTAGATTTACTTAGCAGTCTATCTTTTAAATGATATTTTTTTTGTAGTTGGACATTATTTACTTGCATTCCATTAAATTGAAAATAAATAAAAATTATAAGTCACCAACTATGAATATATATATATATATATGTGTGTGATAAAAAAATATAGATAAAAATTGAATAAAGTTTATTTACTTAATATAAATTTTGTCGAGTTTACAGGGCAGATGCATATCTTTGACATAACAAATTACACTATTTGGTAGGGCAATTAAGAGTGATTTTACCAGCGACGTTAGGTATCCAACTGAGTTATGTGACCATTTAAGGTGATCAATGTTTATATTTTTTGCAGGAAGCAATGACTACATCAACAACTATCTTCGGCCTCAATTTTATGACAATAACAAGCTATACCAACCTAAGCCTTCTGTTCGTATAGCTAGTTACTCTCACAAAATTGAAGCCGAAGATAGTTGGCAATGTAATCATTGCTTCCTGCAGAAATTATAAATATTAATTGCCTTAGATGGTCAAATAACTCAGCATAGACATCTAACATTGCTGATCAAATCACTCTTAACTGCCCTTCCAAATATGGTAGTTTGTTTTGTCAAAGTTATGCATCTGCCTTGCAAAATCAAAGAAAAATTATATTATGTAAATAAATTAATTTATTCAATTTTTATTTAGTTTTTATCTCATTAATGATATATATTTCATAGTTGATGACTAGTAATACTTAATATATATTGGATATTTGTTGTAACACCCATAATAAATTTGTTTAGAATATTTATAGGAGCACGAAACTTAATATTGGAAACAACAAATTTGTAAACGAATTTTGTCTAAATGAAAATTCATTACACACATGTCTCATAATGCCATAATAAGTACAATCTGAAGCATACAAAATACATAATCTGTTTGAATATATATACACTACCAAAAAAATACATGATATAAAAGAACATAGTCTGCGTACAATTATCATGATTACTACAATCTAAGGCGGCTTCTCTAGTGGATCCAAATTTTAAACTTGCAGAGACTCAAACATGACGGGAAGAAGGAACGATATATATAGTGCATTCCTTCTCAAGGAACCGAGGTCAATATGCTTCCTAATAATAAATTCACTTAGATAGAACTAGCTCGTAGATATATATAGTGACATTATCTTATCGGTGAATGGTCACTTGAGTCTTCAAAAATTACCTTTGGTTTTGGGAATTGAAAATAATGGTAATTTTCAAAGACAAAGTTACCTTCCGAAGACTCATGGTTACCATCCATTGATAAGAATGTCAAGATATATCTAAGATATTTTTCTAGCAAAGTCAATCCATTTATAAAAAGCATATTGGCATTGGTTCATTTACTAAACTGCACTATCTATATCTTTCCTTCTTCCCCTTCATGTTCCAACCTCTCCAGGTTCAGAATTTAATCCACCAAAGAAGACACCTTTAATTTTTAGTTCACCTATTAGCACTCTTAGTAATAAATTACGACCCTTGGTCAAAGCCACACCAAAGCATCTGACAGAGGTGAAAGATATAAACTTAACCTGGGGTTCCTCTTTCATAACTTATATATGCACTTGAATAAAATAACTTTATACGGAACCTGATAGCTTAAGTTGGGCTTCCATTGTAATGGTTGATTTTTTTTTTCATATTGTGGGGAAATATTGTACGGATGCTGTCAAAAAGGCACCTGGTTCATTGTGTGATCACTATCTCTATTGTTAGAGTGTAATGTTACGTCTATTGCAATAGTTGACTTTTTTTCTCTTCGTTTAAGTCATAACTAGTTAAAGAAATTTGTTAGAGTCTAAATAATGAAACTGTTAGTGATTTAAATAATAAAATTACATGCCAAGTAGCTTTTGTTAGTGACATGGTGATTCAGTCACTTCCTTGTGATTGATGCTTAATAATAACAACTAGTGGTAGTACACTCCCAAATGAAAGCAGCGAAGCAAATATGAAGGTATCACCGTCTTTGTATACTGTTATGAAAGATATATATTTGTGAAATTGGTAGGTAGTATGATTTATGAGGAAATTGTACTAACCGAAGGAACAATCACGACTAGAATCTCTCGTTTTTCCTACGGATTTTCATGCGGAAAATAATTCAGAGGAAAACCTGAGGATTTTGCTGTGGTTGAAAGGAGCCAGACGAAGTTTCCTGCGGTTCCATATTCCGTAAGAAAATCCGCAGGAAACATTGCTTTTGCTGCGGCGTTTCCTGCGGTATTGTTGTCGAATATAATTTCAGCATTTCCTTAGGAAATTCCGCAAGTATTGCTACGGTGTTTACTGCGATTTTTCATATGACATTTCCTCTGGAGTTTCCTGCGGATTATTTCTTTGGTTTTTTCTTTTTTCATTGAATTTTGAAATTTGTAAGATTTTGAATTTCTTAATTTTAGATATTAAATATGGACCCTATAATATACAATTTCATTTTCATTAGGAAAAACTTGGATATTAAATATGGACTCTATAATATTAAATTTTAGTCTTAATCAAAATATTTCTAAATAATATGACAAACTATTTTTTAGATTGAAATTATTTTTATAATACATATTTAATGGTAAAATGTTTTGTAGATAAATATATTAGAACACATATGTTTACATACAAACAACAATGATTTTTTAAAAACAATATTTATCTATTCTTTTCTTTGGTGATGGTCGGGGTTCGAACCCCGGACCTTGCATATATTATGCATTGTCCCTACCCACTGAGCTAAGCTCACGAGGACTATTTATCTAATCTTTTATAACAACAAAAAGTTTAATATAGTAACAAAAATTAATTTTTATTTTGTTAGTAGATAGAAGAAATGACAATAATTATTTGAGAATTCACACATATGATATAGAAACTTAGGTTTGAATTCAAGTTATGAAATACAATCTACCATTTTAGCATTTTTACCGATCGAGGTGGAACATGTCGGCCCAATTGAGTCATGAACTAATTAATTTATTTGTGAAATAAAATTGCTAGGAACTACTTTAGATTTTACTTTGATTAAGGATTTACTAACATAATTTTTTTTTTTAATATAAATTCTAAAGCTACTTTTGTTTATTTACTAACATAATTTTATTTTTTTTAAGATTTGAAGCTCTTACATTTGAGTTCCTTGTATTTAAAAAAAAAATAGTATTTTTTAAAAGCTACTTGAAATAGATTTTTATTTTGAAGCTAAAAATGATTTTTTAACAAAATAGATTTTTTAAAAATCGAAACAAACACTACAAAAATAAATAAAAAAACTGATTTTTTAGTTAAATAAATAGATTTTTTTGGAAAAAAATCCCAAACAAACGGAACCTAACTTGGCACGAATGAAAATTGCGAAGAATTCTTATGATTATTATTTTCCAATTAAATTTGTTTTTTCATGTAGCAAAAATAAAATAAAAAATTGTTTTCTCAAATTTCATTAATGTGAAATTTCTTAATCCTATCTGTTGTATATTGGCTTCAAATTGTGATTGCAGGAAAACCTGAAATCGTGTCACGATTTTGGGCATCGTGACACGATTGGATAGGCAGAGAGCGTGGTACTTTGAGATGGAAAATCGTGATGCAATTCAACAACTTCCTCACCAAGTTTACTTGAAAGGGACTGGTCGCAACGGTTGGGTCAAAAGCGATCGTGGCGCGATTGGTCAAAATCATGACGCGATTTCGGACCTTTGTGACTAGTATTTAAGTGATTTCTACAGATTTTGAAGGAGAGTTGAAGCTAGAGGCCTAGGGTTTATAAAGGGGGGAACTTGAGGGTTGAGTATCTTTGTAAGGAGGGTCTCTAAGGTTGGGATAAACATTGTAATCACCTTGGGTAGTGAGATTACATCATTGGAAGGATCTAAAGCTTCCTTTGTGTATTCTCTAGTAAGATTCATATGAGTGTGGTGAGGGAAACAAAGGGTAGAGATTAGGTATAAGGCTGATTTCTTGTAACCTCTTGTAACATCTTCTCATAGTGGATTGGAGAGCTGCTCTCTCCCCTAGAGTAGGTCATATTGGACCGAACTGGGTTACCATCTTGTGTGTGTTTGTTTATTTCCTTTTAAGCTTGCTTATCTCTATGCTTGGTTAGTGTTTGTGTCATTGTTTTTTAGCTCTTATGTGTGTTGTTGCTTGAAGACACTTATATCTAGGATTACCACTACCTTTTGCTCCACACATCTTTGTTTTTCATTGGTGTGATTTCCGAACGGTTATAATTTCACAACACTATCCCATAATGAAAACACAAAAACGTTTCTCAACCCTCAAAAACGAAAACGCGATCTTCTCCCTCAATCTCTCTGCACGACACCACGGACACCACCGCTCCATCTTCTCCACCACCGTTGTTCCGAAATCTGAACCATCACAACACCTCACGTCGAACACCGTATGCTAGAAGATAACTGTGTTCATCTCCGAATTGTGAGTTTCGTGCAATTTCGTTCATAGCTTTACATTCTGTTCTTTCTAATTTGTGAGTTTGATCTAATTTGAGTTTTACATTTGGGTTTTAGGTTCCTTTTATTCTAATTCAGCTTAATTTGTGATTTTGATGTAATTTGAATATTAGGTTTTGGGTTCCTTTGATCTAATTTAAGTTTTAGGTTTAGGTTTGGGATTTCTTTGATTCAATTTTGCTATCTTATTTTTAGCCTCCTAGTGATGCTGAAAGTGAGTTTCAAACAAATTTTGCTATCTTATTCTTCAAGTACATACGGCAACCCTTTCTCATGCATTAATGCTGACTTATTTTCAGCCTTTATATGGGGTGAGAGAAAGGGTGCAGATCAACTACATTGTTTTTAAAAAAGTTATTAAATATATAAAGATACAAATATTGTTTTTAAATTCTTTAATTTTTTTTGTTAGCCTTTATCAATAGGGGTGTAACGGTTCGGTTTGGATTGGTTTTCACTCAAAAAAATGTCTGAACCGATGAAATCTTCATCGGTTTGGATTGGTTTGGTTTTCACTGTTTTTAAAAAAGAAACCGAACCGAACTAATCGGTTTGATTCGGTTTGGATTGGTTCGGTTGATACAATTAAAAAAATTTCATATGCTTACAAAATATTTCATAGAGCTTTGTATAATTGTATTTCATATTTTGTTTTTTCATGTTCTCTATTTTTCAAACAACTTTCTATAACTAACCCGACTCAATATTTCATATATGATCCAAGATTCATTCATCCATCATTCTTCAAAAACAACTTCATCAAGCTCAAAATTTCAATCATTCATGATCTACATGCATCATTCATCAACAAACACAAAAATTCCAAAAGGAACATCCTAAAATTAAAACATAGTCAAAATAACAAATCCATGGCATAAACATGATAAAACTAACCAGATAAACATGATAAATCAATGGCATAAACATTATAAAACTAACCAGGTGAACGATCTCAACGGTGACCGGTGGCGATGAACAAGGGTTTGGTGTGGTACGGTTGGAGTTTCTTTTTTAGTAGAAATGAAAGCGTCTAACTGATGAGATGAGATGAAGATGAGAGAAAGTGAATGGATTAAAAATTATTTTGGGCCTAACCATAAGTTTGTGTGAGGTAGGATAGTATTAGTAAAATAAGGAGTGTGATTATCATCGGATTGGTTCATTGGTTTCACGGATCTCGAAATGAAAAACCATGAACCAAACTAAACTAGATCGGTTTCGATTGGTTCGGATCGGTTTCAAACCGAACCAAACAAGGTCAGATATTTTTCAGTTTGGACTTTCGTTTCATTGGTTTTGTCCGAACCACTTACACCCCTATTAATCAATGAGAGATTTTTTTTTGTGGTGGTCGGGTTTTGAACCACATACCTTGCATATATATTATGCATCCTAAACTAGATGATTTCGATAGAGAAACTTTTGAAACTTGTTCTTGGGTCAAAGAATTGTAATAAAATAGTTTATTTCATTCTTACACTTTAGGAGGTCATAACCATACTACATAATTTAATTTATGTATATGATGCATGAAATGTATGTTTAGTTAGCGCATGTATGAGATGTATGTTTAACATGTTTTAGCAGGGTTACCACACAAGAGGCGCAGCCGCAGCCGCAAAAGAACCTCGTGAGTTCAATAATGGCATCAAGGTTTACGAGTTGAGGCAGAAGACCAAAACTGGTCTGTTGGCTTTGCTCTGTGTTGCTAAGGTCACTGGGGGTGCAACCAACAAGCTCTCCAAAATTAAGGTGGTAAGGTTGTCGATTGCTCAGGATTTGACAGTGATTTCCCAGAAGCAGAAAGCTGCATTGAGGGAAATTTACAAGAACAAGAAGTATTTGCCACTTGATCTCCGCCCAAAGAAGACCAGGGCCATTCGCAGGAGGCTCACTAAGCATCAGTCCTCATCGAAGACCGAGAGGGAAAAGAAAAAGGAGACATATTTCCCAATGAGGAAATATACTATCAAGGCATAGGATTGTAGAGCATTATATCTATCTATTGGACATTTACACCCTCTTCGTAGTTGAAAAGTTTTGATATTTCTACTTTTGTATTTTCATGGTGGCAATATTATGTTTATCTTTACAAAAAACATGATTTAGATATATGTTAGCATCCATGTTTTAAATGTTTTATATATGCTATCTATGAGCATAAATGTCATGCATCTCTAGAAACACGTGTATGAGATACACATGTCGGCGAGATCAAATTAATTTAAATCCTTTAAATTGAATATTAAATTAAATGTTTTTCAAAGTATAACACCCTTCAAGACTAGTATCGAAATGTGTGGGTTCGCCTCCGCGAAATGCACCTTCTATACTAGTAAGTTATGGCGCGGTAGGTAATTTCATTTATCTAACTGTTATTTTTTGGGTCTAACTTAACTAAATTATTTTAATAAGATTAAAATATATTAACCTCAAATAAAAATATTAAGTTAATTGCTTTCTAATATCAAAATGTGTGGATTCGCCTCCGTGAAGTGCACTTTCTATAGTAGTAAGCTGCGGTGCGGTAATTCCATTTACCCGACTATTATTCTTTGAGTCCAACTTAACTTTTAATATGATTAAAATAAATTTAGAAGTAATGTTTGGGAACATCTATTTGATAGATTAGAGTAAGGAGTTACTCTCTCTTAATATTATACGGATGCTGTCAAAAAGGGCACCTGGTTCATTGTGTGATTACTATCCCTATTGTAAGAGTTTAATGTTACTTTTATTGCAACAGTTGACATTTATTCTTCCTTAGTATTGTAGTTAAACGAAGTTCAGATGTTGTAAGAACTTAGACCGAGTTTTCTGATATTAATGGTAAAAAAATTTGGAATGTAAAGATCTATAATGGTGAATAATATTATCTTTCGATGCAAGGTAATTCTCAAAACCAAGTAGCATTAAGAGCTGGGTTCTTGCAAGTTTTCTAAAGGATGAAAACATACATATATCTTGTTAAAGCATGAATATGTTGCTGTTACAGCTAATGAAAAATGGTTTTATTATGGTTCTGAGCAAAAGGATGAGATGGATTCGTCAAGGTTAACAAAATTGGTTAGAGTGTATAAATTAAAATTGTTGGTGATGTATACTGTAAAATTACATGCCAAGTAGCTTTGTTAGTGACATGGTTATTCAGTCACTGCCTTGTGATTGATGCTTAATAATAGAAACTAGTCAAGTATATTTCTTTTCTGCCTTGCTTGCAGGGCTAAAAGATCACAAATTCGCAAAGTTTGCGGTAGTAAACTCCCAAATGAAAGCAGTGAAGCAATTATGTAGGTATCTCTATCTTTGTATACATCTGTAACTCTCAAATTACTCAAATATACTTGTTAACGAAAGATATAACATGCATCTTTGTGAAATTGGTAGGTAGTTTGATTTATGGCCTGAATTGAAGAGGAAATTGTTGTCTGTCTTAAATAAAGCTGCACTAACCGGAGGAACATTGCCTCAATCGGTGCAAATGATTTTTTAAAAAACTGAAGAATTTAAAAATAAAATAAAAAAGGTCATGGATGCTACTGTACTGATCAAGGGATCCAAAGGAAATCTTGAAGAGTATAACGTTTTGAGAAGTTTCTGAAATCCTAGGCTGCTACCGTGATTTTCAACAGCCTGATTGATTTTGGACATAAGATGGATACAACATGGTTAGGAGGATGTGGCATGCATTTGGAGAAGTGTAGAACAAAGATGCTCGATGGAGTATTTAAGTGGCTTGATTCTTCCCCTGTGATAGCTAACTTTCGAGAGAGGTTACTCCAAGTGCTTTGATACCTATCAGAATCGTGTGGACCATGGCTGAGTCAAGATACGCGACTTTGTTTTCAGCAGCAGACAACTCTTGGAATTGTTTTTTAGTTCTGTCAACAAATTTGTATCAGCAATCTGTATTTATTGTTTTCTGATTTTTGAAACTAAAAAATATATATTTGTGCATTTTGTTGTTTGCATGATATTTTGTATATGAATTAGTGAGAAGAGTCAATGGTATTGGTACGGGAAACGTATGTTTTTTTATTCAATTCACGTTCATAATTTCTATATTCAGCCTAAGCTTTGGAACAAAATAACACTTCAATTTATCCAGATCTGAATTAAACTAGAAAAATCCTCAAATCCATGTTGGATCATGTTTCGCGGAATCATATATATTATAACGTATATATTATATACTCTATCTGTAGAAAAATCATCAAAAACTTTAGTGTGTGTATTACATATAAAGCTCTCATGCAGTTCAACAAAGTATTGACATATATAAGGCTACAACAGCTACTTCATCAACAGATGCCAATGCATTGAGAGGGGGATCCATAAACAAAAGGAGTGAACTTAAAACAACGACGAATATGGCAAAGATAACAAGTGATTTGCATGAAGCACCATATTTTGTAACAAGTTTGAGTCCTTCTCCACCGGTACCTGGTAACGTCTCATCCTGCTGAAGAGCCGAACTAGTTAGAAAGCCATATGCCATGCCTGTGAAAGCTGCTCCCGAGTGTGACCTACAAATGAATCACCACCAAATAAATATTTATATTTTTCAATTCGATGAACATTTCTGAATGTATATATAACATTTTTTTGTGTTATATCAATCAAAATACTTTCTCTAAATAATGCAAGTCATCCATACCACTCGTCAATTGGACCAAGGTTGCATAATATGAAACCAAGAGCTGTAATAATTATTGCCTTCTTGAATAGATCTTCAGAATCATCATTAGCAATTACATCTCTATTCTGAATTTGGTACATGAGCCAAGCACCAATTATTGCAAATGCAGGTCCCTGATTGCAAATTCATATAAGACAACTAAAGTTGAAGACAAAACAAAATTTGGATTCCACGCAGTAACTGCATGACGCAGTTATTGATCTTGGTTGTCTTACTTCAAATCAATTGTAAATATTTAAAGAAGATTTACTGAATGTGTATTGTGAGATAAACGATCTGAAATCGACGGCCAAGACCAATTAATGGGTTTAACTGCTTAATTTTACTATGAATTAATGTGTGTAACAGCTGCGTGGATTGTAGAAAGATACTTACAGTCCCACCAACAGTTGGATCTGGTGTATGTAGAAAACTTGCCAAGTTGCCAGAAACTCCACCAAGTATGTAGATCAAGAAAAATGTAAATGAACCATAGCCTTTGCAAACTTGAGGCCCAAATGATACAAGGGCCCAACAACTCAGAGCCATGTGAAATATTCCTGCATGCTGCATATGAAAATTTTGCTAAGCAGTGTACACATGAAGCAAGTTCGCAATGAGATTATTCAAAAATCAAACCGGTGAGAGTTTCGTGTGTTTAAAATGATAAATAAAAATGGAAAAGGTATTAAAAAATTTAAAATGAAAATTAGTTGAGCAAACCCCGCCTAACTCAAGTTCAACCCGACCACAATGTAACCGGCATGAAACCATCCGACCAATGACCTGGTTCTTGATTCAATCAATTGAACCGGTCGGCTTGGTAGAATTTTAAAACAATTGGATACACTTGATGCACTATATTTCTGATTTCTCAGATGGCTTTAGAGAGTGAGTGAATGCCGTCTTGTACCAGAAACATAGAGTTAAATGATGTGATTCGCCTAGATGATGATACTGACTAGTTTCATGTATATAGTGAACTATATATATGTGGAATGGAAACACGGACCCAATTTTCAATCTTGTACCAGAAACATTGGTGTTATAAGCCTCCACCATTCTCCAACCATGATCAAATGGTTTATCTTTGCTCCATATAGCATTGGAAGTGAAAATAGCTCTAAGTTATCATTCCTTATAGGACTTGCAATTTCAAATAGAAACACTCCAATGTTCACTGATGCCAATATGCCACTGCACCAAATATAACAACATAGAAGGATGAAAAAGAGTTATTTATAATATGTCAGATGATAAACAATTGAGTAAATAGGAAAATTGGTCCTCGAAATTGTATGCATATATCAAAATAGCCCCTGAATTTTGTATATTTGCAAATACATCCCTAAAATTGTAGTGTCGGTCAAACCGACATCTTTGATCGATGCTTACAATTTCGAGGACCAATTTACCTATTCACTCTATAAATGTTATTAGAAAAATTAGACCGTCAATATCAGTCATTCTCTGCCACTGCCAACAAGAGTAGAGTTTCAAAATGACAAAACAAGAATTTTTGACAGATCAAGACTTACATGAGGTAAAGACTGGATGTATCATTCAGCTGATCATGTGAATCTATAGCAGATATTGAACCACTAACACCTTGTATTCTTCTTATATTGACATAAGTATTTGGTTTCCTAAAATTTGTTCTTTGAGTATCTTGGCTGAGACTTTGTTTCAGAGCTAAACTTTCATCCTTAGAATTTTCAACATAAGATGCCACAGGAGATTCTTGGTTTATGCCTGCATACAAAAAAATTTACATATTTATCTTTGTACCATGCATTAAGCAAATACTTCAAGATGAAAAATTTTGTGTTAAACTCTCATAACAACAAGAAATAATATAGATGAATTTTGACACATAAAGTTGACAAAAATTTCTACAACAATTTGGATAGTTAATGCAGTTCAAATATATGTTTAATTACGTTTAGTAAATGGTTGATGAATGTAACAAGGTGTCGCAACTCATTAACCATCCACTGAACGTAAATATTCACGATTTTGAGCGTCATTTGCAGGACTAAAATGAGAAGAAACTACGATACCAAAAAGTAATTACACTTTACCAGTATTTAGTTTGCCAAGATACTCATCAAGAGACTCAAGTTCAAGTTTTGATTCAGATGGACCATTTCCTTGGTGCACCTTCATCACTTCATTTGATGCATCAGAAACTTGCAATTTTGTATTATATTGTAGTTTTCCAAAATAAGAATCTAACGATCTTAGTTTCTTTTCAGCAGAGGTAGACTCTGATGAACACTGAACACGTAATTTTGTCGCGGTCTTGTGCAGAGAATCCCTGCCAAGAATTATGCATGTGTTCTTGTAAGGTGTTTTGTAACATACTGAAAATGCAGCCATGAAAACCTGAAGAAGAGAAAATAGAAAAGGTTAAGAAACATATTGTAATGAAAAAGTTAAGTGTTCTTACCATTACTAGGTGTGTTGGTACCAAAAAGTATTGCACAAAGTAAAAACAGTAGTTACAATACAAATTTTCTATGAAGGGAATAATTTAACCAGTACTTGCTGTATATATTTAACCAGTACATATAATTATTAATTATTGATTTGTTTATCAACTATTGGTATTTATATTCTCACTCTAATTTAAGGAATTTGTTTCCCAAATACAACCAAATCTTGCAGATATATTTATATCCATTTCCTAATTTAAGAGCTGCAATATCATTATTCTGCATAAATATGTTTCAAAATTTGCACTAGAATTTATGTTTTCAAACAAATAATGATAGCTTTCACTAGCTAACATAAACATACCAATTCCAACAGAAACAAAAGAAGATTGTATTAATGTCTTGTTATTATTAGTTAAAATCTAAGAAATTAAAATTTTAAGAAATATAAACACTTGACAAAATGAACACAAGTATTACAGTATTTACACTAAATTTCAATCCTCCATCCAACTATAATAGCTTTTTGTAGCTAACAAAAACATATCAATATCAAAAGAAACAAAATAAAGCTGTCATAAGGTCTTAAAAACAGTACCTCTTAAAAATACCAAAGTATAAGTACAGTGACTAAACCAAGAAGCTGAAAACCAAAGTACAATACTGGACCTACCTGTTCAAGTTTGTTATGGGCTTCAGATTCTCAAATGAAGTTTAGGATAGTTGTTACTTAGTGCTTGCATTAATATTGCATTACAGTTAATGGCATCATAATAGTTGATTGATGCTACCTCTTATAAGCCTCCTTTGGAAACTGTTTTTTAATATAAATTGTGTGAGGTGTGGAGCTACACATCTAGACCGTCATATCAAGATCGGATGGTTCACATTTCAACGTAAAGTTTCGTTTTTATATATCTAAATACTGATATTAAGATTTGAAAAGTCTGATTTTGATTGAATGGTCAAGATGATATTGACCGCATATTGTCACGGGATTGTGACCGTACACAATCGAGACCTATTTTTTACTTTTACTATAAACCTCATTGTAAATTACTTTATATCTTTTTTTTGTAATGATATTTTTATTAATATTAATACTTCTAATTTACATAGAATATTCAAATTTAATATTGAACACATTTATGCATAAAATATAGTTTAGTAATAGTCATAGACGAAATGTACATATCAATTAAACTACCAATTATAGAGAAGCACTGATGTAGTATTATTGTTGATAGTGAACCATAGTGACAACTTATTCCCTAGTCACTGTTCCTTATCTTTATTTAGCCATTCATGTTTTGTAATAAGAGATATCTAAAGTTGAATAACCAATAAATGAGACGAATAGGATTGTGGATGGACCCACTAATCATCAATCTCACTGACACGTTGCATGCTCAAATACCTCAAACTTAGTTAAGGATAACTACGTGGAAAAAATAGCATTATTGTCTCTTATAAACAATAATCAAGGAATTGTATTTTGGGAACTTCTATACAAATTTTAATGTACTGGTACTTTTGTTTCACAAAATATATAAATTAACTATATTTTTGTGAAATAAAAAATTATTTCCCAATATTTATATTTTAGAAAACATCTTATCTTAAGAAAAAATATCATTTCATTGTTTATAAGGATCATATTAAAAAATTTACATTTTGTCATTAAAAATAATCAATATTCATTGTTATGAGTAATAAAAATTCATAAAAATATTAAATTTTATTTCGTCGAAACTTTTGGTAAATAAAATTTAATTATTATAGTTGTCAATGATAGAAAATAATTATTTTTCTTCAAAAGAACAACTCATTTATTATTAATTTAACAAATTGGTGTACCGATACACCCAAATTTACTGGGTGTATCATAAAAGTTGCATTGTATTTTAACTCTTTTATAAAATAAATAAATAGATTAAGATGATGGTAGAATGCTCCTATCAAAGACATTCAGACTCAAGGAACATTTATAAATATATTTACATGTACCTTCTTCTAAATATACCAGCAGGATTCAAACTCAAAACCCCTCATATTCAATATATGTCTTTTTACTATTAGACCAAAGCTTTGGAGTTAAAAAAATTGTTGGACTATATAAACAAAAATTGTAAAATAAAGTCTATTCAAGTCACATCTATATTATTTTTTATTTCTTTTAACAAAATCTTTATTTTTTTTTATTTGTTAAATTTGGTTTCACTCCTATATATATATATATATATATGAAAAGGGTCTTGTTAACGAGTGTTTTTAGGACATTGTTTAAGGTTCTAAATAAAGAAGTTACTCCAATGCATTTATGTAAGAAATTAAACCTTTCAATTTTTAATGCATTTAATACAAATATTTTCATTTTTTTGGTACAAATACATATATTTCATAAAATCCTACTATTTTAATTTTTAAAGAGCGCATTTAGAGCACTAATTAGCATTTTTCATATGATCGTCAAAAACTAAAAAATACCCTTCTCTAAATTTACGAACTATCTCATCGGGGGATAACTCCGGCTCTATAAGAAATATCCAGATCAACAAAATATGACGTATCTGATTAAGAATTTGGATCAAATACATCAACATAGAAATTTTATTTGCTAATTAAATTATACATTTATTATTAAATCATAAAAAAATCATTTTATATTTTAGTCTATTTTTGTTTGATATATGTTTTTTTTTTAGCAAAGAAAAGATTAATGAATTTCATTCATAAGCAAAGGGTACAAAGAGTCAGGTACAATATAAAATAGATGGGGGCTAGTGTGTGATAGGGAAGCTCTAGCTATACTATGAGCGACTCTATGAGCTTGCCTCCGAATAAACGACACTCTAAAATCGGTATTTAAAATCAAAAGGTCCCTACACTGAGAGACTATGTCTCCAAACTCATTAATATGAGCACAGCTAGAGTTCGCAGCAGCAGCTAGGATTTTGATGTCGGTTTCCAATTGGACGAATTCATAGCCGTTGTTAGCTGCTAACTTTATCGCCTCAAGGAATGCCACTGCTGCAGCCTCTAAAACTGACATATTAGAAGTTGAAAAATTAGACTTCCCCATTATGAAATGACCCTCAGAATTGCGAAAACAGATTCCATAACCGGTGATAGCATTGTTGTGGAAAATTGTGGCGTCCACGTTACATTTTGTCACACCTGGAGGCGGTTTTGACCATGTTGCAAGTTGATTCCGGTTTGGTGTCTGCAATTTAGCTCTTTGCATGCAAGACCATTCGTAAAGTATGTCCTTTGCTCTAGAGATAATAACAGCAGTTGGATTGTCGGTAAATTCCCAAAGCTTTGTGTTGCAGCTCTTCCAAAGGCTCCAAAGTACCATTGCAACAATTTTTTGTTGTTGAACTATTATCCTGCTCATGAAATCAAATAATAAAGTAGAGAAATTGTTGGCTCGGCTCAACAGTTCCCAGATTAAGTTCCCCATACCAATATTCTCCCAACATTCCTTTCCCTTATCACACACGAAGAAGAGGTGCATGCGGGATTCAACCAATAACTCACATACCACACAAGAATCGTCGCATGGAATACCTCTAGTAGTGAGGTTGTTGCAAGTGGGTAGACATTGGTGTGTAAGGCGCCACATGAACGACCTCACCCTTGGAGGAATTTGAAGATTCCATATGCACGACAAAAATTTTAGTAAAACCTTTAATATTAGATATCTTATCAATCTTATTAAATAAGTTATCCTTGATAAATTAACTACAAAAATTATTTAATATAGAAATTTGTGTATTTCTATACTAAGAACCATGTATTTTAATATTATAATTTCTAAGAATTTGATTCATTTGTTAATATATCATTTATTTACAAGAATTATGTAAGGTTATAGTTTTTATTGGAATATATTATTAAGCGGCTTTTAACCTAAAAAATTGCAAATAGAAAAGAAAATGTTTAAAGGACAGTCTAAACCTAGAAAAAAAGCTTGGTTAAACAGACCTCACGTCTATTTGACTAGGCCAAAGAGTTAACTTAGCGATCATGTTAAATACAACTTTCACTCATCCTTCACTTGCATAATTGTTTTTGCTTCAATATCTCCCTTGTTTTTCTTTTCCATATTTATTCTAGAGCTTCATGGCTAAGAAAAATCATGTTTTTAACCTTTTTACTTCTCCTTATTGTTATGCAACAAAACTTTGGTTCAATGGAAGCATCAAGGTTGGTCAATAACATTCATCCTCAACCTCCTTCACTTGATCATAGGTATTCCTTAAATGATCCCAATAAGGATGGTGCTGATGTTTTCCGCTCAACAAATTCAGGACCTAGCGGTGGTGGGATAGGACACAAACCATCTCCACCAAGTCCAATTCCTAAAGTGTTATTGTGAAGTCCACAACCTCCTTCACTTAATAATAAGTATTCCACAAATGATGATAATAAGGATGGTGATGATTTTTTCCGCCCAACAAGTTCAGGACCTAGCAATGGTGGGATAGGACACAAACCCCCGACAAGAGCTATTCCTAGAGTTTTATTGCAAAGTCCACAACCTCTGTCACTTAATCATAAGTATTTCATAAATGATGATGATAACAAGGATGGTGATAGTTTTTTCCACCCAACAAGTTCAGGACCTAGCAATGGTGGGATAGGAAACAAATTACCGGCAAAAGCTATTCCTAGAGTCTTATTGCAAAGTCTACAACCTCCTTCACTTGAACATAAGTATTCCATAAATGATAATTGTGATGATAATAAGAATGGTGGTAATGTTTTCCGCCCAACAAGTTCAGGACCTAGCAATGGTGGGATAGGACACAAACCCCCGACAAGAGCTAGCGATTCAAGTCCTAGCGAGGGGAATAGCAAAAAATATTACCATTGAGTGTTATTTAAATGAACTAAGGCTTGAAATTTAGTTCGTCATAAAATAGTTATAATTCATGTATTGATAATATGTTACGTCGTACAGGTATGTCTCACCATATATGAACTCCAGTAGTAATATAATTTACTATAATTTACACACAATAAAGCTAATTAGTATGTCCATCACTAGTCGAAAAAAATAAAATCATTGAAAAAAATTAAGATAGAAAACATTGAAATCCCACTCTAGTAGTAATATAATTTACACACAATAAAACTAATAAGATCTTTTTTTAAGTCCAGGTCACTAATATTGGTTTTTCTATTCCTCTAAAAAAAATATTGGCTTCTCTATTATAGTGACTTGTGAGCTAACACACATTAAAGTTTCTAATTTTTCGTCTAACTACTTTTATCGATAAAATGTAATAGAAGTTCAAAAAAAAATTACGATAAATTTTTTTTAAAGAGGCTAAAATAGAATATATTGATCAAAAAACCTTGTTTTCCCAGCACAAGACGTGCAAGATAAGCGAAGGATAAAAAGTATCCTTTTTTTTTAGGAAAAAGGATAAAAAGTATCAGTTACAACAACACAGCAAAAGGTCAAAAAATTTGAAAAAAATGGAAATTACAAGGCATCTTTTAATAAATTGTGATAATTAAAAAATATTAGTCATTTGATTGATTAATAAAGGATAAAATTATAAAAATTTAATAGCAGTTTTCACCCCTTAACTTTTACGAAGTTGCGATTTTGGCCCCCTAAGAAAAAAAAACTACAAAACCGGCCCCTAAGTTTTGCAACTGTGGTAGTTTTGGCCCCCAAAGGCAAAAAAATATATTAAAAAAAAAAAAAAACACGTGGCACCTCCCTTAGGGTGCCACGTCAGCGTAGACCGAGTCAAAATTGGCCTTGGGGGCCAAAACTGCCACAGAAGCAAAACTTAGGGGCGGTTTTGTAGTTTTTTTTCTTACGGGGGCAAAATCGCAAATTTGGAAAAGTTAGGGGCTAAAAGATTCAACGAAAAAAAATGACAATATAACAACAAAGAAAGAGATGGAAATAGGTTGAGTCGAGTTAGGCTTTGTTGTTTATTGTAGACTTTTATTTTATGTGCAAGTGTAGTCTTTTATATGTCTGATATATCTCGTTAACCTATTTAAAAATCTATATCAAATGAACATATTTAAATAAATAATTTGTTCTATGATTAAAATATACCGATGAGCTAATACATTAATGGTATTAAACTCCCTTCTGATATTTAACATGATATTTTAGAGAATTTGATTTTACATGATATCATATTTCAATTTTAGTTTGTAATAGTACATTTAAATATGAAAAAAAAATTAATGTAGAATAATAAGCTTAAACTACTTAAAAGTTAACAAGTATATCATGCAATCTGAAGTATAATATTTAATAAAATAATAATAATATTCATATTTGTTTAAATAAGATTTTCTAAAAAGCCTAACAAGCTTTTTTTTTTTTGCTTGTAGCGTGGTCTTTTTAGCTAAATTAACTTCTACAAAAATATTGATCTTCGCTATTTAAGAAAAAGCATGGCATTTCATTGGCTCTTGAAAGCTAGGTTGTGCGCTCTTGTAGGTCGGTTTGACCTACTTAAAAGTTAACAAGTATATCATGCAATCTGAAGTATAATATTTAATAAAATAATAATAATATTCATATTTGTTTAAATAAGATTTTATAAAAAGCCTAACTAGCTTTTTTTTTTTTTTTGAC
>Ga0228710_1003330_pt1 | contig 25612 bp, 11 predicted proteins | sample MedpolnodulmetaG_FD_177995 | JGI IMG/M metagenome (GOLD analysis project Ga0228710, IMG submission 177995) | Root nodule microbial communities from Medicago polymorpha collected in Santa Monica, California, United States - pink nodules | ecosystem: Host-associated > Plants > Roots > Nodule...
TCGTTGTGTATTGATAAGTATATCTTATTACATGTAATATATAAACAATATTTCATGCTATTATTTTATCATCTAATCAAACTTTACCATTAAATTAATGTCACGAAACATTGTGAGCTCATTACTCAAATAACTGACTCGTAGCACTTAGGATGTGGTGATATTTTCACAATTAAGATAAAAACTTGAAATACATTTCACCTTTAAAGATGCCCTAACATAACCAATTGTTTTTGTTCTTGGTATTGGCAATGAACATTCTTCTAATTTTGGTTAGCTTTAAAGGGAAAATTAGTGACCATGAAGAGAAACCAATTTATCATCGTATTCCACATGAACAAAATAGTTTATCCCCGAGGATTGTTTCATGTATCAACCAAATACCTTTGAAAATAAGGAAATTTAAAGAAAAGCCATGAAGAACGAAAAAAGGAGAAGAAAAAAGAGATGGGGGAAAAGGAAAAGCTATGAAGAACCTGTGTTGATTGAGAAAAATATATAGATGAAGTTAGTGATTTGTTTTTGGTAACAAAGAGGGTTTTTGTCCAAATTAAAAGAACATAAAACTACAAAGAAACAAACCAAAGAGTAGAAAATCTGTTATGATTATGTAACCAAACAGTGTAAAAACACGTTAAAAACACCCTTTAATACACTATAACATTTCAAATTTCATTATCCAAATCATATAAGAAGTGTGGGAAAAGAATCTTTCTTCTTAATATCTCAAATAAAAGTAACCAGACTCAATACCTTTTGATGATAGAAAAACGTTGCTCATTCTCTCCATACCTTTATTTGTAAAAAAAGAAATTAAAAAATTGAATATTATTCTTATCTTTACCCTTTGGTATGTGCCAATGGAAAAGCCACCACACTTAATCCACCCCATTATCTCTTTGATTGAACAAAAACTTATCATCACATTTATGCATTCTCTGCGATGTAAACATGTCGTGTCTCACTAACTCTTCCTTATAACTAGTTTCACTAATTGACAAATAACCTTCAATTTTTAATTTTCATTTTTTAACATTCAGAATGCTTCACGTGGAAGCTATATGGTCATTTACTTTGAAAAATTATTTTTTATTTTGATCTTTTAAATTCATGTTAATTTTACTTGCTTAAGGAGATACAAGATTATTGAAATCAACAATAGACAACATTTTTCGAAACAATGAAAAAGTTCAAAGAATGTTTTTGTTATTTCTTGAAAGGGGCATGAAAGACCAACCAAAATGTATATGATTAAAAAATTCAACCCAAAATTTCTTTTATGGTGGGCCGGCAGGTTGACCCGTCATTGTTTTTTCAAAAACTATTAAATAATATATTCACACAAACAATGTAAAACATGTAATAAAAATTAAATATAAAAACGATTTTAGGAAACTAAAATATATATGTAACAAATGAGTACAATAAAAAAAAAATTAAAATTATTATTCATACATCAATGTTTCATCATCTAACAATATATAACAAGTCAACAAGACAACAAAAATAAAACGTTCATGAACTCACCAATTAACAAACTATTAGAAACATGAGGTTAAAATTGTAAAATAAAAGTAATTAAATTTAATGACTTTTTCTTTCTACTCTATGGAAGAGAAAATTAGAAACCGATTGTGACTTATAAATAAAAACAAGTGTAAAAAAGAGTTTTTTAAACTCGATAGATCAAACTACCCTACCCCATTTTACACCAGATTAGGCAGGAGGAAAAACTATTAATGGTGAGTTTAAAATCTCAACTCGACCCGCCAAAAGACGTGTTAATCCAGCTGAATTGATAGGTCCAATCTTCTTACCATCCTTACCTGACATCATCATTAGCTAACATTTAATCTTCTCTTCACCACAATTATTCTCACATATTCTTCTTATTGGTAAGTTTACTAAGTTAAAAAGAAACTATATTTTTGAGAATAGAAATAAAAATTGTTTTCATAAACTAAACAAACTCATAACTTCACGAAACCTTTCTACTTTTTTTTATAGTATATAAGTCACACACATATAGATAACTTATATAGTATAACATATATATAATAGTAGTATTTTTTTTTTTGTCACTTTGCTCCTAAAAAAATATATTTATTTTGCCCCTTTTATTTATATACAAAGAGGCTGTGTAAAAATCTTGTAACCTTTTACAAGTACATAAGATAAGTTACTTGGATTCTAAAATTATAATTAAGATTTTGATGGCTTTACACTCCTGGTATCACCAATTATATATTTATCGTTTCTCTAATCTCTACCACTACTCGCTCCATCTAATTATATAACTACCGTAAAATTTTGTGTGACCACAAATACAAAGTAAACTCAAGCAAAAATACCCATATTTGGTAGTGGAATTATTATTTTTTGAATACAAAATGGGATCAAAGAGGGATTCACCAGTGAATGTTCTATTTGGATGGGTGAGGAAAAGATCAATGAAAGTGAAGATCTTTTTGGGAATACTGCTTGCTTTTTGTGCTGTGGTGGCTCTCAAGTTTACTATCAGAGAGCCAAATTTTTTCTTCAAAGCCTCTGAAACAGTCCATATTATTGGCCTTATTGTCCTCATATACAAGCTCTATGTTCACAAGAGTTGTTCTGGTAAATTTCTTAATTTCTCGTCATCAATTCCATTTTTTTTTCCTTTCCCTTGAGGATCAATTGGTCTTTAGAGACTTAGAGCAATCACGTTTCATCGAAAGATAAATAAACATTCATCTCTTTAGATGAAACACATTAACTAAACTAAACCATTTGCATCTACTTTTGTAAAAATAAAAAATTGTGTCCAACATTGCTTTGATTAAATTGTTATATATACCCTGAAAAATTGATATATAAATATATATATATATATATATATATATATACACATGTATGTATGTATATTATATTTAAATTGAGAACTTATTGTGTAAAAAATTGTAAACTTATATTTTTAGGTTTATCCCTCAAGAGCCAAGAGCTTACAGCTTTATTTCTAGCAACAAGATTAGTGGGTAGAGCCTACGTAATGGCAAACCTCCACAGTGTGTTGGATCTTATACTTCTTGTGTTAACATTACTGGTTATTTGGTTGATAAGATTCAAGCTGAAATCATCCTATATCAAGGAATTTGACAGCATGTGGTTATCTTTGTTGGTAAATATTTCGCTTTGTTATGTAATATTTTTTTATATAATATTTCAACTCATCAATCCTATCAACATCAACATTTGTTATAATCATATCAACAACATACAAGGAGTGTAGAACACCGCCACAAAATGTGGTTTAGAGAAATAAGTCGGAATCATGATCATTAGAGCGAAAAACAAGAGATGCAGTTGTAAAGGAGAACTTCTCAAATCAAGCTTGTAAAGCTTGTGTCCGACATAAAGGATCTTATTCAACTTACACACTTCCCCCTGATTATGAGAAGTACCTAGGGGACGTACCAAACAAACGTCCTCCAGAAGATTGTCATTTTAGAAAGACATTTTTAACATCCATTTGATAAATATGCGACTAACAAACATATGCAACAATAATAACAATTAATAGTCATCTTGGTCAGATAAAGAAACGTTTCTTCACGATCCATACTAGACTATTGAGAAAGTAAGTACCTCAGTCATAAAGAAAGTACCTCAGTCATAATTTGTTGTTAAGGCTTTGTTTGGGAGTTTGGAGGGGAGGGGAAGGAAAGACTTTGGGGGTGGGAAATATAGAGAGAAATAGAGAAATCTTGCACATTTTATTGAAAGACTGTTTTTTTAGAGAATGATAAACTAATGCTTATGATTTATATAGTTTTAATATTAAGAATATTATAACAACATAGAATTTTTTTGAAGAATTCATATAAACCCCACAAAACCCTCCTCTAATACAACCTTTTAGTTTCCTCAATTGAGCAGAGTTTTGTATTATGAAAAAAAATTAACCCCCTAAAACCCTCCCCTCCCAATGTATTATATTTCTTCCATTTGCTCCTTCCTTTTTTCACTAATAGAAAAAACAAAATTAGTGAGGGAAATTAATGATGGAAAAAATAAAATCCCTCACAAATTCCTTGGTCGCAAAATTTAGTGACGGAATTAGAGAGAGATTTCACGTTTTCCCTCTCTAAATTTCCCTCACTAATTTTTGCTTTTTTAGTAGTGTTTTCTAAACCCTCTCCTTCCTTCCCCTCCAAACTCGTAAACAAAGCCTAAAGGGATCCTAGATTTATGGGATTAAAGCAAAAACCTTTCAAGTTTCACATCATGTTCAGTTTCTTGGCCGCATATCATTTCACTCTGCTTCGTCTGATTCTCATACTCATATTAAGTCTGAGCAAACTAATAGTGATCCTTTTCACCATACAAAACTTTTGGTGTATCAAAACTTCTGTATAGTGTTTTGTCCAACTTGCGAGCACATAATTGTGTGGGCTCTCTGCATCCCTTCATAGAAAGTGGATAGAGTTTTGCTTGCTTTAATGCTGGGTGTGGACCTTTATCAATAAAATTTTAATTATAAAAAAAAACTAATAGTGATCCTTTAAGGTCATGCATATTCTTCATAGAAAATAACAGATTTTATTGATTGTGTACAAGGTCGGATTTTCTGCAATTTTGGCAATAATAATCCACCCACTATTTACACATCATAGCTGGATTGCTCGAGTTTTTTGGGTGTTCCCTACGTATTTGGAAACTATTTCAATACTTCCCCAACTTCGTTATATGCAAAATGCAAAGGTATGAAACCTCAAGCCTTTGTTTTACTATATATAACTTTTTATGACTTAAGATAATATTGTAATCCTAAAACATGCATGTTTTCAGATCGTTGAAACATTCACAGGATATTATGTATTTGCTCTTGGTGTCTCAAGATTTCTCTCATTGGCTTTTTGGATTATTCATGTGAGATTCATTAACTTTTTATATTTTCTTAAATAACATATACCTAAATAGTTGTAGAAACACAAATTTCTATATGAAAATAGTCGTTGGTGTTTGAAATAAAAATTATGCTCATGTTTTGTAAGAACGATATGATAAAATTAGTTTTATAGATTTACAATATCCAACTTGTCACAATAATTGGATTGCACTAGTGATTAAAGTTTTTAAATAACTTATGCTATGATTATTGACTATTATTATTAATATAATTTTAGCTTTTATTCGAAATTACTAGTGCAATCAATAATTAACTTTGAAATAAAAGTTTGTATAGCCATGGAAAATTTGAAACATATTAGGATTCCAACACATTGAATAATAATTTGAAATGCTTTATAATATTTTGTAGACTTATGATACTCGAGGGCAATATCTCTTTTTTTGGGGCCATGGCTATTTCTGGATGCTATCCCTTTTTTTATCGGAGATAATTCAGTCTTTCATCTTGGCAGACTTTTGTTACTATTACATCAAGAGGTAGGTTATTTTGTTTTCTCTTCTTAATATCTATTTTTTTAACAATCATCTTGATATCCTTTTGTCTTGTATATTCAATATTATCTCTTATAAAGAAAATAACTATTTAAAAAATTACATAGTGGGTGAGAAGGTTAGGGAGGAGAAAGTAGGGGGTCAATGAGAAGAAATCACAAAACAATATAAAGGAAAAATAATTTTAACAACACACCCAAAATTCCTATACTATTTAATTTGACGAGCCATTTAATTTGATGTGTTAATACCACATGAATTTTGCTACCTCGGTTCCTAAAATAGTGGACTCATAGGAAAATACCTTTAGTTACTGTACATCTTTTTCTTCTTTTCTCTCAAAAAAATATATTTTTCTTCTTTGTTTATTGCACATCCTTTTCTTGTACCTAACAAAATATCAGGGAAGAATATAAATAAATTCTCGTTTCTAAATGGTATTTTTTTAAATAATAAAATTGTTAAGAAATTTATTATTACTATAAAACTTCTTATTTCATTGCAATTACATTGAATAAGTTTTATAGTCTACATGGTTCGAACACGTAGAATATAATCATTTCAGCTTAATCACTATGAATTTAGCATTTTTTTTTGGTGATAACACTATGAGTTTAGCTACTCATGTTAATGCACAAATAACTAATGTAAAAGAAAACAACATTACATGAATTTAGGAATGACTATGAGTTAGCCACCACAAAATATGTCATCCTCAGCTCCAAATGTGTCTTCAATATCCCAAAAATCTAAACCCTTTCTATGAAATGAAGTTGGCTTTTTTTATAGATCTCGTTCTATAATGTAAAAATCATGTCCCAATTTGCTAAATTGTGTCTCATTTCTCTTTAACTTTCAAACTTTAGAATTGATGCTCTCACGATTCGTTCCTTTTGTGCGACAGAATAATACAAATTGACATGGTCAGATTTTCCTCAAAATCGTGACACGATGTACCATTTTTGTGGCACGGTTTATAGTTTTCCTTGATTCTTAAATTTTGTCTTTTCCAACTTAGAAACACCTCAAAATCTCTTAAAGCTCTACTAAATAAAATGAAAATAACTAACTAAACATCATATGACATAATGTCATCAATAGAAGTCTGGAAATCAATTTTTTTAAAAAGTACCTTCTTAATTCACATTATTTGGTCGACACACAAGGTTCCTATGAAAGTAGTAATTTAGACACGGATGTATTTAACTAAGAAAGTAATAGTATTTTTTTTTTTTATTTTTAGAAAAGAATGTTAGAGTGTTTTCCTAAGAAAATGAAATTGTGAATGAGAAACTTTTTTTTTTCTGTATTACTACTCATTTTCAACTTGTTTTGTTTTCAGCTTCATGCAAGGGAAACTTTTGAGAAAGATGCCTGTTTAAGGATCTTGTTTTGGATTACAATGTATTGAAGAAGAGTTTACAATTGTAACTTCGTTTATGGATTTTATATATCATAATACTTAAAGGTGATATATAAACGTTTTCTATTTTCTACACTTAATCTATATTTATTCTATACATGTACAATTATAAATATTTAAAGTGATTTTGATGTCCTCATAAAATTAGCTTAGTTGGTAGAGTCATTACACATATTATATGCAAGGATGAGGGTTGAAACTCTGGACACTTCAGTTAATTTCTAGTCACTTAACTATTTGACAAAAAAATAAATTTTATAATAATTTTGAAAAAGTAATTCTTGACCAATTCTAACCCACCGAGACAAGAAGTGGAGTCAACATGATTAAGGGATACTATTTTATGGTTTGATAATAGAGAAATGATATTTTGATCACCATTTTGTGACAACTTATGTGACAACTTTATCTCTCATACTCACATTATTTTTTTACTTTCTCTCTCTATTATTTTGGTTTCCGTGTCACTATCTACTTTCCTTTGTAAATTAGTGGTTGTCACAAAAGTTGTCACTCAAATGGTTGTTCAAATAACACACCTCTTGATAATATAGATCTATAAAAGTACATATTCAACTAGATCGTAAGTTAGTGGTTGACAACATTGTTGATAGTAATCAATATTCAATATGAATTTTGCAATATCGTGGCAAATTGTAAAGCCTTGTTGTAACATTATTTTCCAAATTTAAGAAGTTTTGTGAGGAGACAAACAAATTATGTCGTCCATGATTTAGCAAGGGTGTCCAAATATCAATTAAGTCTTTGATTTGATTCCATTTTGTATTACTACTATGACGACGAATGAAATAAAATAAGTTTCTTTGGGTAAAAAAGCTTTGTGAGTATCATCATTGTCATCGTGACAAACACGAGCTTTATTTGTAGGGGAATAAAATTTGACTCGTGAATATATGCTTACTTGAAACAAAATTTAATTTTACACATTTCGGTTGAAAAATCAAAATAAATAAAGATGTAGTCAAAATGCTACAAAACTTTGCAAGAAAGATTGAGTTTTGCGAAAATTAAACTCAAAATTCAATTTCTAGATCGAGATTTCCATTGCTTTGTTTTTTAAGTTTTTAGCGCTTTAAAAATTTCTAATTAATCTGTCCTTGGTAGGAAAATTCTATTTTGATGAGGAAAGTCATATTTTTAACATTCTAATTATGCCTGCAAAAAAAATGAAAAAATTTAATCTCTAAGTCATTTTTTGAATTTAAGAGAAAAATAAGAGGAAAAAAAATATGAAGAATTTCAAATTACAGCAGTATAATCTGTGGGTTTTTTTACAGGGTGACATTTTTTAGACTTCATATATATTTTATGGTCAATTTGAACAATTAACTTTTTTTTTTACTTTTGAATATATATGTGGATAGACCTGATCAAACCGGATAATAATTGGGTAATGTTAACACTCTTCAAGAATATTTCACTCTATTCCTCAAAAAAATATATTTTACTTTATACATATTTTACAAAATTGATCGTTGACCTGAATATTAATTATATCATTAGATCGTCTATATAAAATATTTTACATAAATCTAAAACTTGAACAATTGTGATTATGAGTCGTTATATATATTATTGTGATGCATCAAGACTAATGCACATGCGGATAATTACATCGATATAGTTTGATATCTTCTCTTTAACTCTAACCAATGAGGGTGGATCTAACTAGCAAAAGGGACTAGACTGTAAGTACGTTTAAAACTAATGTTCGATTCGTGACCGAAAGTAGGGATGGTAATTGGACCCAGGTTTGATGGGCACGCGTAAAAAATACCCGTAATGGGTAGGATAAAATCTCACTTTTATGGGTATGGGCTTGGGTCCGGATAATTACTTGCAAATTTATATGGGTATGGGTGCGGGTAAGGGCACTATACTACTCAGCCTCGCAACCCGCATATACATATTTATATAATATAATAAATATTTTATTTATTTTTGGTTACAATTATTTAATTTATTTAGCTATTTAAGGATAAACCTAAACCTAAAAAAAGCTAATACAATAATCGTTTCATCCTTACCTTCATAAGCTCACGAGCTACAAATATATGATTTAAATCAACTTGATGTTTATTTTAGCATGCACTTTTTATATGTATTTTGAATGTTTTTATTTTAATTTTTAAGGAATATTTTGGATGTTTTTGTATTTGGTTAAATACTAAGATTTCTACTTTCTTTTTTTTGGTCAGGAAGATTTCTACTATTTTTTGAATTTCTTTAAAAAAAAAAAAAAAATGTTAACTTGTGCCCTCAAGACACAAGTTAATAATTCAAATATAGAAAAAACATATTGAAATGTGTGCATTGTATTCAATATTTAACTTTTTAATCATTTAAATGCTCAAAATTTTAGAGAATGTGTCTTCTTTTAGGTTTCTTAACAAGTGCCCTAAGAGCACAAGTTAAAACTACCTTAAAAAAAACTAGATTATAGTTTTATTTCAATTGTGATATTTTTTATTGTCTTTTTTATAATTAAAGTGCGGATAATGAGTACGGGTATGGAGACTTAGGTGCCCCCAGAATACGAGGAAAGACGCTAAAATTATTACCCACGAGGGTACGAACTCAGGTACGTGCATTTTTTTACAAGCACGGATATGGGGAAGGATACAATAGGACCTACCATTGTCAGATCTATTAGAGAGATATTCATATATCTTTAATAGAATTACCTCTGATAGTGGGAACCTCGGAAAAACAATAAAAAAACATTAAAATACTACTAAAAAAAGTTCTTGAGACGTAGATGGAAACTCATTAAATGACAAATATTTTATATAACATACTGAACAAAAATATAAAGGATCTGATTCAAGCATTTAAAGTAAATATTTTCCGTTTGTTATATAGAGAAATTTTTTTTATAATTTTTCTGCCAAATCAGTGTCCACATCAAATAGTCCTTATTTGCATTTGGACTTTTCAGTAGAGATTTAGATGGTCTTTCTTTAGAAATAAAAGAAATTGCGGCATTCACTGCATGCTCTCCTGGAGTTACTAAGAATATATCCCACTGAATAGGGTTTTTTCATATTATTTCATTTCTGTTTCAGCAAAAAATACCCATATTTTGGTTGCAAGATTTTTATTTTTGGTCACAAAATGGGATCAAAGAGGGACTCTCCTGTGAATGTATTGTCTAGCTGGTTGAGGAATAGGTCAATGAAAGTGAAGATCTTTTTGGGGATATTTCTTGCTTTTTGTGCTGTGGTGACTCTCAAGTTTACCATCACAGATCTAGAATTTTTCTACATAGCCTCTAACACTATCCATATTGTTGGCCTTATTGCCCTCATATATAAGCTCTATGTTCACAAGTCTTGCTCGGGTAAGTTTCTTAATTTTTCATCACTAATTGGACATTATCTTGATTTTTTTTCTCGAGAAAATGAACATTTGCATTGATCTATGCGACCCAGCGATAAGTAAAGTCTCTTCGCAAATTATTTTTGTCATTGAGAATTGAAGAACTCCTGTAAAAACTTGTCTCTTTAGATGAACCCATTAGTATAATTTACCATTTGGGTCAAACCTCTTGTTGAACATTGCCTTGATTAAATTGCTACTATTATTATTTTTTAACAAGAAATTGCTATTAATTAATTGTTAATTTAATTTTTGGTTTAAAATTAAATAATTAATTTATTAAATTCACAAACGGATTATAGAGGACCAGCAATTTATCCAGAACAAACTTGCTACGTAACTGTTAATGTTAAAGAAAACACTAGCTATGTAACTTATTAAAACAAAAAAGTCGTTATGTACATTTCCTGAAAAAAAAAACTGACGAAGAACAAGTGTGTTTGATATTTTTGTAGGAAAAATCATAATCAATCAAAAGTAGGATGATTTAGTTTGGTTTGGCGTTCGCAATCTTTTTCTAAAATCCGAACCAAATTAGACTAATGAAGAATGAGTTGATTTGATTTATATTCAATTTGATTGACGTATATTAAGAAATTTATAATTAAACACCTAAAATGCTATAACATTTTGTATTTTTAAACAAGTACATGAATACATGAATACAACATAATTTAGTAGAAGGGGGAATAATAGAGGTTATCTGAATTGAAAATGGTTCCAATGAAGGATTGTTTTTATATTTAGTAGCAAAGGAAATTGCTACAAGGTTAGGAAAAGTTGTAGATCCTCTCATACCTTCCAATCAATCAACGTTCGTACAAGATAGACAATTGGTAGATGGTGTAGTAGCAATTAATGAGACGGTATATATGGCTAAGTAATGTTAGGTGTGAGTATGGAAGACTCTTATTTACATATGGATCATGGATATTGTGTTCCTTAATTGTAAGGTGAAAACTATTCCTTTGATATACCCTGGCTTCCCAGTAGGGGAAAATCATAGGAGTGTGTTAACTTTGCTCCTGATTATAGAGATTCTCTGGAAAAGACATTGTTCATGGCGTAATTTGTTTGTCATCCTAGGAAGTAGAATTGTGCTTATTAATATTTGAGTATCGGGAATTTACCTATTTTCTCCCTAACCTTTTTGAAAATGATGATAAAGGTCAAAATAGTTGTTAGTATCCAAAGAAGGTTTCTTTGCTGTGGTTATAAGGCTCTGTTTGGTAAAAATAGTGGATAGTTGATAAGTTAGTTGATAGCTTATAGCTGATGACTGATAGTTTATAGTTGATGATTTATAAGTTAATTTAAGTGTTTGGTAAAATTAGCGGTTCAACTAACTGACAAATGTAAAATGACATAAAAGGTCATCTTTAATTCATAATAAAATATATCTATTAATATTTAAGTATTTAATAATTTATTATTTTTAAAAGTAATTTAAATTATTTTTTATTGGCTAAAATTTTATTTTAATTAAATGTTTGCACTTTATAAAACAATTATATGTAACAATAGACCATTATTCTTTCAAAAAATAAATGTAACAATAGACCATTATTATTATATGCATTTGTTTAGAAGAATTATTATTAAATGTTTTATTAACAATAATAGATACTTACAACTCTTGTCAAAAAAATAATAGATGCTTATAATGAATATTATCTTTTGAAAAGAAAAAAAAAAGAATGTTACATGTACTATATTATTAACAACAGAAGGTATATTTGAATGAAAAAACTTATTAAAAGTTGACGTGCTGAAAAATAAAATAATGGAATGTATATTTATTCTATGAAAAAAAATAACGGAAGGTACACACGCAGTGAAAAAGATATGTGCAGCTGGACTATTACACAAAGGCAATTAAATAAACAACAGAAGGGTAAAAGTGGGTTTTGATAAAAATAATAAGGGTAGAAGTGGAAGAAATATTAATAAGCTATAAGCCATAAGCTCAAACGCTACTTGGAATAACGTCTGAAAAATAGCTTACAAGCTCGTAAAATAAGCTATAAGCTCGTTGTAAAAAACCGTTACCAAACAGAGCTATTTGTCAGACGAGCTTATAAGCTATCCGCTATAAGCTGGCTTCTTGGCCTTACCAAACAGAGCCTAGGAATAATTTCTTTTGAATAAAGTGGTCACAAGTGTGTAGATCAAAATCAAATGATGGATTGGTGGTGGAAAACCTTAGGGAAATAACTTTTGCAAATAAATAAGTTTTTATGTTAATTTAGAAATCATCACTTAACGAAAATAGTATCTTTGTAAATTGTTTTTTCATAAACAACATTTACAAACTTTTGAATCATACGTAAAAGCTTATTTATTTGCATAAGCTCAAAATAAGCCTAATTTAAACGGGACAATACCCACCTTAACAATAAGTTGTTTTGCATAAACTCAAAATTGTTAAGATGGGTATTTTTGCTTAAGCTCAAATAACATTTGTTGTTTGTATGATCTAGAATTCGAACCCAGATTACCATGAAAAATACCCACCTTAACAATTTTTGAACCATACAAACGATCAAATGTTATTTGATATCTTTGACAATTATGAGATGTGATTATTTTAAGTAATAGATTGATTTTCTTGTATTTTAGATCAAATCAAAGTGAGATCTTGGAGATATTTTTTTGGATAAATTAAATAGTATTTTATGTTTAAATTTCATGTTTTGTATTAATATCTAATTAATGGTTAATATTATTTGGTATACCTGATTAAAACAATTGAGTTATTAGCATTGCAAGAGGATAATAGTACCTCTTATTTCTCCTGCAAAAAATTTATGTGGTTATCCCCACGCACAAAAATTCAAACTTTTGTATGGATTTCGTTTGAACTTTATAATGCATTGTATGCGACAAACTAAACTATATTTTCATATTTTTAGGTTTATCCCTCAAGAGCCAAGAGCTCACAGCTTTATTTCTAGCAACAAGATTAGTGGGTAGAGTCTACATAAAGGCTAACATCCATAGTGCACTGGATGTAATACTTCTTGTGTCAACATTATTGGTTATTTGGTTGATAAGATTCAGGCTGAAATCTTCCTATATCAAAGAGTTTGACAACATGAGGTTATCTTTTTTGGTAATTATTTCTCTTTGTTATGTAAATACTTGTTTTATAAAACTTTGTTGTGTAATTCTAGGTCATTGTTTAGCAAGTTTTTAGTATGCATTCAAAGAATGTTTAATGGTACATTCATATCAACAACATATAGGGAGATCACAATACAATCATGAGAAGTGGTTATGAGAACTTAATTAGAATCATGATCACTAGGGCGAAAACCAAGAGATGTAATCATAATGTAGAAATTCTCATTCGTGTGGTTTCATAATGTTTTTAATTTTCAAGGTCATGAATGTTCTTCAACGAAAAATAACATATTCTATTCACTGTGTACAAGGTGATAGCTTCTGCAATTTTGGCAATAATAATCCATCCAATATTTGCACATCATTTTTTGTTAGTTCGAGCTTTTTGGGTGTTCCCTACATATTTGGAAACTTTTTCAATACTCCCTCAGCTTCGTTATATGAAAAATGCAAAGGTTGGAAACCGTTAGCCTTTGTTCTATTATATATATAATTTGTTTATGGACAAAACTTAAGTACAATTCCTTAGGTGCTTTTCGTATGGTTCTTAACTAAAAATACAACTTTTTTGGAGATAACAAACTTTGAGAAAATTATGGATTTAAGGAAATCATGGTGAATTTACTTAAGAACCATACGAAAAACACCTAAGGAATTGTACCTATGTTCTTTCCTTTGTTTATGCCTTAATAAAGATAATATTGTAATTCTAGCACATATTTTCAGATGGTTGAAACATTCACAGGATATTATGTATTTGCTCTTGGTGTTTCAAGATTCTTAACACTGGCATTTTGGATTATTCATGTGAGTTTCATTTAATTTTAATTTAATGTTTTCTAACATAACATAGGTTTACATATTTCAAGTCCTATATAAGTCTATTTTACATTCATGATATAATTCAAATCATGGTCAAATACTACTAGTTTATCAGTTTTCCAAATTTTTATTTAAATATTCTAAAATTGTACTATGCCCATAACAACTAGAATGATAGCTTCTTTTTTCTAATGGAAAATTCGAATAATTAATTATTAGATTAATTTTTCTCTCCTTTGTCCGGGTTTGAATCTAAGATATCTAACTTATTATTCCATAATATAATTAACTTTGAAATAAAAGTTTGTATAACCATAGGAAATTTAAACATCTTAGGATTGGAGCCACATTGAATAATTTGAAATGCTCTCTTACCTTTTGTAGACTTATGATACTCGAGGGAAATATCTATTTTTTTTCGGCTATGGTTATTTCTGGATGTTGGCACTTCTTATATGCGAGTTAATTCAGTCTTTCATCTTAGCAGACTTTTGTTACTATTACATCAAGAGGTAAATTATTTTGTTCTCTCCTCTTCTTAATATTTTTTTCTTGTATATTCAATATTTTATTTCTTGAAAAGAAAATTATTATTTCAAAAGTACAAATTAAAGTAGGTGAGAAGGTAAGAGAGAAAGTAGGGGTCATGGAGAGTAAATTAAAAAAAATATTAAAGAAAAATAACTTTAATTCATCAGAAAATCTTTTTTTGTATGTATTATTACTCATTTTCAATTCGTTTTCTTTTCAGCTTCATGCAAGGGAAACTTTTGAAAAAGATGCCCGTTTAATGATATCCTGATTTGGTTGACAATGTATTGAAGAAGAGTTTACAACTGTATAACTTTGTTTAAGGATTTTATATATCATAATACTGAAAGGTGGTATATAAACTCTTTCCGTTTTGTCCATTTAACCCATATTTATTCTATACAGGGATAATTAATAAATACTGAAAGTGGTACACTAGAGATGTAAAATAAAAAGTCCATGTGAGCTTAGCTCAGTTGGTAGGGATATTACATATTATATGCAGAGGATGTGGTTCGAAGTTCGAACCCCAGACACTTTACTTCTCCACAATTTAATTGCGTGACCTCTAACAACTATACTACTTGACCAAAAAAAAAAAACAAAGGATAGCGAAGAGAGAGCATGCAAAGAAGTACTAAAGAAGGATGTTTGCATTCAATAATGAGTTGGTTCGAGTGAAAAGAGATTTGGACCCCTTATGAATGTGGTTGGAGTAAAAGATTAAAAGAGTTGAGTAGTTTAAGGTTCAAGGTTCAAGTTTTGGTGAAAAATACTTACCCAACAATTACCATATTAAATATTATCATTAAAAAAAAGTATAAAAATAGAATTTTTTTTTGAGAGGGATTAAAGAGAACTTGTGTGTATCGGTGTGTGTAACCCCTTCTACTTTTTATTTCTTCTCACTAATAAGTTTTGTATACATATAATCCCAAATAAATAAATAAAAATTGGACCAAGCAACTTCATACATCAAAATTTTGGACCAAAAAATGCATTAAAAAAATCAATTTAGTAATAAATATATAATATAACAACAATAATTATAGATGTTGGTCTAACTGTCCTCGTGAACTTAGCTCAGTTGGTATGGACACCTCAATTTATTTTTTATAGCATTTCGAGGACACCTCAATTTATTTAAATTTTTGGCTTAAATATGATAATCGTCCTTGTAATTTGAGCCAGTTTTGATTTTCGTCCCTGTAAAAAAAAATTGAAATACATCCCTGTAAAAAAAAATAGTTTAAAAAAGGTCCCTGGCCCCACTATTCAACTGATTTGGCATGCTTTTGGCCACGTGGCGTGCCACATAATATTAAATTTTAAAAACTATTTTTCAAATTCTGAAAATTGTTTTTAAAATTAAAAAATAAGAAAATAAATTTAAAAAACAATATAAAAATTCTGAAAATAAATTTTAAAATATAATAATTTTCAAAATAAAATTAATATTTTTGAATATTATATAATCTGAAGAAAAAAAAAGATTTTTTTTTAAATTAAAATTTTCGTAAAAGAACAAGAAATTAGATTTTTTTTTAAATTTAAAACTTTTGAAAATATAATTGTCATTATTTTTGAAAAAAATTAATATATAATTTTCAAATTAAAAAAATCTATTTTTCGAAAATTTAATTTTCACATTTTTTTTCAAATTTTTTAACTTTAACAGTTTTTTTGTCAAAAAATTAAGTTTTCGAAAATTTTAATTTTCAAAGATTTTTTTTTGGAAAAGTATTTTCAGATTTTTTTCGGAAATTTTTTATGATTTTTAAATTTAAAAAAATAATTTTCAGATTTTTTATTTTTAACTTTTTTAATTACGTGGACTGCCACGTCAATGTCATGTGGCAAAAGTTGCACAGTCAGCAACTGCCACGTGAGCGATTAGCATGCCAAGTAATACATGAAGTAGGGAGGGACCATTTTCAAACAAATTTTTTATTTCAAGGATGTATTTCAATTTTTTTTTACAGGGACGAAAATCGAAACTGGACCAAATTACAGGAACAATTATCATACTTAAGCCTAAATTTTTCATCTAAAATGTGCAAAATTCTAATTTTTTTTCTTCGAGTAAGTATTTGCTAGCATGTAATTTCGACAGGCTCATTTAATATGGTTAACACTTGGTTGATCTTTAACTTTGCAGGAATCGAAGGCTTTCTCATTTCAATTTGAGGATTTCGACAAGATGGCAGACCTAGCGTGCATAGTCAGAAGTTCGACAGAGCAAGGCTGAAAGAGAAATCGCGTCGAAGTCACATATTAAAGGCGGGAAACACACGATTTCAAGCTCAAGAGCGGTTCCCTTAGTGGAAACGTTGGGACAAACGGTTGTCCAATATGGAGAAAGTGCTGATCATGAGATTAGTGTTTTGCCAGTTAGTTTCTTTTAGTATAAATAAAAGTTTTCAAGTTGGAAAATGGGTCGCAAATCATCTATAGAAATTCTACAACACTCAAACTACTGTCGTATAGGAAACCGAGTTATACATAATGTACGTAAATTGATTTGTAGACCACTTTACTTTTATTGTAATGCATTTTACATTTCCTTTAAGTTTATGTGTTTAAACTTTTACTCTTTCCTTTAGTTTTGCAATCTCAAACCTGTCGAGAGACAGTGCCTTTTTATTTCAAAACCTGTCCAACTCTCTTAGTAACCTGAGTGCATCTCATGGCCCTTTTTCAAACCGTTTCCGATCAAAGCCTTTGCACAACATGTCCTGAGATTTCTAATTCGGTCTCGCTTGTAATAATCAAAACTAGCCCGTAGTTTGCCGAAAACACTGGTAAACAATACTCACCGATCAAATTTTATTCATAAATTTTGTAGAAATGGTTAGACCATCGTAAGAACATTCACCATGAAATTTGGAGTTTTTAAACGAGTGACAAATTAATTATCAATTGTTTAAGGATTTTTTTTTATAACGCCAGAACATAATGACATCAAGAAAAAGAATAGGTGATACCTCAACTATACTCTAATCTTGTGTCACGTGCTCATATATATTATTAAAAAAAGGAAAAAGTACAGGAAAAAACTAGGGGGACATAGACCTAATCCAATAAAAACAAAGATGTGCAAGCCAACCCAAACGGGCATTACAAACATGTTAAGAACACACACTCGATTCAACCCTAGTTAAGACTAACAAACGATGTTTGGGAACACCAACCGGGCTTATAAGTTGGGGAATGAACTCGCTATCAACACAGAAAGGATCACATGCCATCAACTCCCTGCACCATCAACAACAAGCATTACCGACTCTTTCGAGTCCATAAGAGTCCGAACGGACCTCTTTCGAGTCGACTTAGCATCAAACCAAAATTCTTGAGAGTGGGGAGCAAATTCGACCGCCACCACGGTAATAAACGAATCCACATCACCCACAATTTTCTGTGATAATCCACATATAATTCATAGCCATTTCTGGCAACGATGTCGATATCAAATCGCCCCATCTGGACATCGACAGACAAGGAGATGAACACTGGTGGTGCGGAGGGTGAAGCTCGTCGCACCACCCTCCATTAATACTACACCAGAGCAGATCAATTTTGGATTTGGAGAGGGTAGGCGCGACGACGGTGGAAAAGGGTTGAGATTAGAGAGAAGACAAAGAGTTTGGAGAGAGAACGCGTTTTTCCTTTCAAAATATTGCTTAAGGATTTCGTAATTATGGGGAATGAAAATTTGTATTTAACTATTCCTTTGTCTGAAAATTCTAATTTTTTTGTGGAAATCCGTATTTTAACATCCTAAAAATGCACGCAAACAATCATGAAAAAAAAAATCAATCTCTAGGAAACTTTTCTAAATTTCACTTATATTAGAGGGTAAAAAATAGGAAGAGTCTCAAATTACAAAGTTAAAACTTGTGTTTTTGATACATGACCATTTTTCAGATTTCACATGTATTTTTTTATTTTTTTGGTCTTAGATGAAGTGGTAATCCACTGAAATTAAACTCACACACAACTGTGAGGTCCTGAGTTTGAACCCGGGTCATGCCGTTCGGCCAAGCAATTTTGACATTTTCCAATTGAGTTAGGACTTTTAGACATATTTCACATGTATTACAAGGTCATTTTGAAGAATTAACCCTACACTAAAATATAATGAATAATTTTTGGTGTAATTATAATTTTGATCACCAAAACTTCCCCTTAGTATTGACATCGCGTGAAAATACTGAGTTGACATCTCTGTCTTTTAAGTAATTTTATAATTATAACCTTTTTCATTAAAAACAACGGGGAAGGGTAATTTTTTATTAAATAAATTTTCTAAATATCCATTTTACAACTATCTCTAGATAGATTTTGAACTACATTTAGGAAACTAAGCTCTTAATATTAAGTTAACAACCCGTGAACCCACTTGAGTTGGTTTGATGACATTAGTTTGAAATATGAGCGCGTGCTTATCCTCAAGATCTCAATTTGGATAGGCTAATTTAGTTTTTTTTTAAAATAAGCTAACAACTCGTGAATACTACAACATACCTTTATTTGAGAGACATCCCAAGTCTTCTAACCTCAAATGCCAAACAATTTCAACTTTAAAGTTGTATATTTTAGAATTTAATTTTTTTTTAAGATGCCTTAAAATGAATATTAACTATTTTAAATATAAAATATTTATCTAAACATAAACAAAATTAATCAATATGTTACTTTTTTATGTACGTCCTTTTTGAAAAGGCGATGGTCAAATAAATAATTAATTTTCATTTATTTTTGGTCAAATATTTGACTTTTTAGGAAAATAATATTTAATGTTAAAAAATTAATCATGTTTGAAATAATTTGAAAGAAAAAAATGTTTGAAATAATTTGAATAAATATAATACTATCTTAATTATTTTCTTGAAAGTCAATTAGTTTTATTATTTTGGTAATTTTTTTTTTGTTATTTAAACAATTCTTGGATGAATATTCAATTAGATAATAGTATTTGAAACATTTATGCATTAGATGTAGATAAACACTTTAAAAATATATAATTTATGAGTTAATTTTGAATTTTGTATAAAAAAATACGACATTTGTTTCTCATTATAATAGACAATTCACTTTTTATGAGTTGATGTATATCTCGTTTAGATAGGATACATTAATTACTCAATAAATCTAAAATATAAATTATCTCTTATAATAAAGAACGGAAGAGATAGTACATTTAAAAAAAACACACTCTTATACTTTTCAGTCGACTCTTAAAATATTGAAAAACAAGCATGGGAAAATGATAGTTTATATTCCATTATAAGAATATCATATAATTAGTGACTATTTTATTAAATTTTATATTCATCATGTATATATGTTTGTATATATGAAGCGATCAAATTATACTAATGTATTGTTACATCGTTCAATATCATTTTACTTGATACATATTTGTAAAATTTGATTGTTAGATGTTAAGTTTATATCATTTAGATTATTCATCAAAATTTTATGCAAATCTATAATCTTTGATATGTTATTGAGACTCTTAAGATGAAGGTTTAGCTGCTTTTATTGATCGCCGTTAATCTTGGTGAATCTCAATAAAATATCAAATGATTTTAGAATTTTGTAAAACTTTATATAGATGAGCATTATGAACTTAACATCTAATGGTCAAATTTTTCTTTAAAAAAATTCTAATGGACGAATTTTAAAAATATGCATCGAGTGAAATGATACTGGGCGATGTAATATTGTTGTAATATTATATCAGTGTAATTTGATCCCTCCTTTACTGGCATTATTTATTTACTCTTTTTATTGTCCTAATGCATATAAGTATCGAACAATAGTTTTATGAAATTTTAATTTTGATTAAAATTATTCCTTCAACAAAATTTGATTAAGATTATAAGTATAAATATTTTGCACTTTCATATTATAACAAACTATGTTTATTTTTTTAATGACACCGACAATATAACAAAATCTGACAAACCAATGTTTGATCATTCACATTTAAAATTATCTTGGGTGGAGAACCTCGAATAAACAATAAAAAAATGAAAACTCTCATTAAATGACAAATATTTGGTATAACATACCAAACGAAAATTAAAGGAGATGATTCAGGCATTCAAAGAAAATCTTTTCCTTTTTATCAAAAAAAGAAAAGAAAATATTTTCCTTTTGTTTTTTGAAGAAAAAAACAGTATTTTTTTTCCTGCCAAATCAGTGCCCACATTCAAATAGTCCATATTTGTATTCATTGCATGCTCTCCTGGTGTCACTAAGAATATATCCTTCTCTAACCTCTTGTATTTGTCTCTCCATCTTGTGAGAGCACAAATACAACAAACTAAAGCAAAAACACCCTTATTTTGGTTGCTGGATTTTAAGTTTTGGTCACAAAATGGGATCAAAGAGGGATTCTCCTGTGAATGTTTTGTCTATATGGTTGAGGAAGAGATCAATGAAAGTGAAAATCTTTTTGGGAATATTGCTTGCATTTTGTGCTTTGGTGGCTCTAAAGTTTACTATCAGGGATCCAAATTTTTTCTTCCAAGCATCTGAAGCAATCCATATCGTTGGCCTTATTGTCCTCGTATACAAGCTCTATGCTCACAAGACTTGCTCTGGTAAATTTTTTAATTTCTCATCATCACTTGGACATTGTCCTGACTATTTTTTCTCCTTGAGAAAATAAACCTTTGGAGGGATCTCAGTAGTCATGGAGAATTGAACTAGGGTAGAAATAAAATTGGATTCCATGTAGTCACTTTTTTCGTGGATTCATGACTTTAGTGGCTGTCCGATCTTGATCGGATGGTGCAATAAAAGCTGATTTAATTTTTATTATATTATTTCTACAATACTCAACTTAAATCTCAACCGTTCGATCTTGATCGAGCGGTCACGGATGTGTGACTAGATTATTTGTCAACTGCATCAAATTGTGGTCTGGTAGAAACTTATCTCTTTAGATGAACCCATTATAATTAACCATTTGGGTCAAACCTCTTGTTGAATATTATCTTGATTTTTTGTTTTTTTTTTACGAGAGAATATTATCTTGATTAAATATTAATTTAATTTGTGGTTTACAATTAAACAATTAATTGATTAAAACCACAAACTGATGGCAGTTTTAAGGTCCGGTTAGCCTAGGCAGTTGACCGGACTCTGGCCCAAAACCTTTGTAATTTTTTATATAAATTTCTCTAAATTTCTTATATAAACATCTATAAATTGGGCAATTTATTTAGATTTTTTGCTTGCAATATCTTATGTAAACTTCTTTGAATGTTGCTTATTTGTTGCAAATGCAATTTATCCCAAACTCAAGAGTGAAAGAGGCTTAGATCTCAAAAATTGCAGAGAAAAAAAAATGTGTTGCAAATTTTTTTATGCCCAAACAATTTTTTTTACCCTGACTTTATCTCCGCCATTATTTATACAGCACCATAAATTATCCGGAACAAACTAGCTATGCAACTGTTTGGCTGAAGGAAGATGTTTTGATTGAATTATAAATTTCATTACTCCTATTGGGTTTGTTTGTTTTAAAGTGATAAAATGGTCGTACGAATTTGATGACACTATTAGTTGGTTTTTTTTTATTATTAGTTTGATGATATGCCTATCTAAAATCCAAACTAGTTGTCAAAAGACTGATTTTGGATATGAGACGTCTTTTGTTTGATTTTCGCTTGTTTTTTTGGAGGAATGTAAATGTAAATACATTTATAATTGTTTTTTTTGGCTCGAAGGTCTTACATTTGACTGAGTGAAAAAAAAATAATGATATGCATATCTCATAGAATTTGTTTCATCTTCTGCACTGGGCATCCTTTATGATTTTATTTTTATTTTGATATCTTTGAAAGTTATGTTATGTGATTATTTTTTAAGTAATAGAAATATTTTTTTTATGTCTTCGACCCTCTTTTGTACAAAATAATTGTGGTTTTTCTTCACCAACAATGGATTGATTTAAGTGGTGAGTGACTTGGACTTCTTAAACAAGTGGTACGTGTTTAATCTTTGACTCTTGCGTGTAAAAAAAGACTAGTTGGGAGGAGAGAACTCATCTTATGTACCCTTAAACGGTGTGAAAATTTCATACGTGTAACATCATAACCCAAAAACAGATGTGATTTTTCTTTTATTTTTGATCAAATTAAATGACATCTTAAAGATAGGTTTTGGCAAAATTAAATATATAGTTTATGCTTACTCCTTTTTCAAAGTTTTGTATGGGTTGATGTCTCTTAAATAACATTTTTCATATTTTTAGGTTTATCCCTCAAGAGCCAAGAGATCACAGCTTTATTCCTAACAATAAGGTTAGGTGTTAGTGCCTATATGGAGGCTAACATTCACACTGTGTTGGATCTGATATATCTCTTGTCAACATTACTGGTTATTTGGTTGATAAGATTTAAGTTGAAGTCATCCTATATGAAGGAGTTTGATAACATGTGGTTCTCCTTTTTGGTAAATATGATTACTTTTTTTTTCCTTTGGTTGTTTAATTCTAGATCATAATTTCACAATTTTCTAGTTTGCATTCAAAGAATATGTTGCATTTAATCGAAACATTCAAATTAGTTTCATGTGACTGAAAAATGCATGAATAGATAGGGTAGAAAAGGAGGGTGTGAATTAATCAAGTGTTCCTTTAAAATATTTTGCAAAATAGCTTAGGTAACATAAAGACTATTGATATTCACAAGTGAAAATAGCTTAGATAAAAGTGAAAATAACATATTTTATTGATTGTGTACAAGGTGGTGCCTTCTGCAATTTTAGCAATATTTATCCACCCATTTACAAGACATGTTTGGATAGCTAGGGTCCTTTGGGCGTTCACTGTATATGTGGAAGCTATTTCAATACTTCCTCAACTTCGTTATATGCAAAATGCAAAGGTATGGAGCCTCTCAACTTTGTTTTACTATAATTTTATTTTATGCTTTATAGAGTATATTGTAATTCTAACATAATTTTTTTTTTCCAGATGGTTGAAACATTCACTGGGTATTATGTATTTGCTCTTGGTGTGTCAAGATTTGTATCATTGGCTTATTGGATTATTCATGTGAGATTTGTTAATTTTTTTTCCTTGTATTTTCCTAAGTCTCAAATAGCTGAATAGTTATAGAAACAATAAATTTCTATAAGAAAATAATCATTGGCATTTTAAATAAAAAAACACAGCATTAATTTTTCATCATAATTATTTTACAAAATTAGTTTTGTAGGCACTACCCTACTTGTCACAAGTCACAAGAATTGCAATGAATTAGTAATTTTAAACATTTCTTTTTACTATATTGCATTCTTAATGAATATAATCATAGTTTAAAATTACTTTATGAAATCATGAAATTCCAAGTCACAACTCTATAAATATATTTTATAATTATGATGTAATTTTAGATATGGATCCCTTACAGCTGCTACACTGTACAGTAGTTTTTTTTGAATAAATGTAAAATGACTTATCCAATTTTCAAATTTTTATGCAAGGATTCTCAGAATTGACCATATACACCCACAAAAAACTAGAATGGTTGCTTATATTATTTACATTTTTCAATTTGGTTCCTAGCTTATATTTTCAATTGGTTTCACAATATAATTATCTTTGTTTGTATCCTTAAAAAATAACTTTGAAATAAAACAGTGTATAACCCTCAGAAATGTGGGCATATTAGGATATCAACACATTGAATATTAATGTGTAAAGCTTTCTAACTTTTGTAGACCTATGAAACTGGAGGGAAATATCTATTTTTGTTTGGCTATGGCTATTTATGGATGTTGGCAGCTCTTTTAACAGAGGTGATTCAGTCTTTCATCTTGGCAGACTTTTGTTACTATTATATGAAGAGGTAGACTATTTTGTTTTCTCTTATAAACATCTATTTTTTTCTCTATGTTCAAAATTTATATAGAGCTTCAATATATTCTCTCTTGTTATGAAAATTATTATTTTATGAAAATATACAAAGTATTCAAAGTGGAAGAGATGGTAATAGTGAAAGTGAGGTGGGGGAGAGGAAATGATAAAAGAAAATGTTATAGAGAAAGTGGGTACTGTATAAAAGGAGCGTTGAAGTTTTTTATATAAAGGCAAATGAGTGTTGAAGTGTGTTGCAAGAAAAAAGAAATTGTCCATCGGAACACTCGATGGACATGAGCTGATTAAGAGGGGGTGGTAGACGTTGTTTAGGTAGGGAGATGAATGTTTTAATGATATTTTTGTGGGTGGTGGTGAGCTCTTGGTGTTTATATTGTAGGCCGCTTCTGTTTTGGATTCATATTCGTTGTCGCTAGCTCTTGTTGTGTTTGGAATATTGCTTTTGTATTTAGGTGCTTGAGTGTGGGGCTCCATAGTCTGAGCCATTTCCTTTTCTGACATGATTTATGTTTGCAACACCGCCCATCCCGTCGAAAGTCATACAAATTTGTGTTCTGAATTTTGGTGGGCCGATTGTTTTGCTTCAAGATCAGGAATTAATGTCTAGTTGCAAGTTTGTTTGGCCGGTTATGGAGTCTTCTCCGGTTGATCAGTGGTGAGGGGTACTTTACTGATTTGTTTCTAGAGTCTGATCGGCCGATCACTTTTGATTCGAGATTGGGAGTCGGTGCTTTGATTCAAGTTTGCTTTGGGATAATTATGGTGTTTATCTTCAGTGGATTAAGGGTAGAGAGGTGGTGGAAGCTGGCTAAGCGTTGCAATAGGACATTTATAAGGTGTGGCTCAAATAATGAAATTGGAGGCCTAACTCATCCTTAAAAACTGGTTCATAAGGTGAGGATTGCCTTCTCTATATAAACTTTTATCAAGAGTCTTATCTATCCGATGTGGGACATGGGTTTTTCCCAATACAC
>Ga0228710_1003331_pt1 | contig 25610 bp, 6 predicted proteins | sample MedpolnodulmetaG_FD_177995 | JGI IMG/M metagenome (GOLD analysis project Ga0228710, IMG submission 177995) | Root nodule microbial communities from Medicago polymorpha collected in Santa Monica, California, United States - pink nodules | ecosystem: Host-associated > Plants > Roots > Nodule...
GTCTTGACTACCTCTGCTGGTATCATGGATCATGAAGAGGCTAGGAGAAAGAATGTTGGTGGTAAAGTGTTGGGTTTTTTCTATTAGGGTATGAAGATTGCATCCAATTTCAGATTTTGAGAAGTTTTAGTGTTTGGGATCAAATTCAGTTTTTTTTACATGGATATTGTAATCTGGATTACTTAGGATTGTAAGCTTTTAATTTGCAGTTTTGTACTTTTGTGCTAAATTGAATTTTGGGTATACTATTGCGCTCTTGGTCCCTAGCTTCCGTGTTTCAAAATTGTTGAATTTTTAATGAATCGAAATTATTCTTTCGTTAATCCATTTGTCATGATGAATGGCCTCCGCTAGAGCATACCAAGTATGAGTTCTGCAACATCTGTCAGTAGACTCGTGTCATGATGAATGGCCTCCGCTAGAGCCTACCAAGTATGAGTTCTGCAACATCTGTCAGTAGACTCGTATTCACTAAGACATGTTCTGAAATGCAACGCTCTACTGCATGCTAGCTTCAAACCATGAACTTCTCTAATGTCAGCCTCTAAAATTGAGCACACCAAACATATTGATACATTTGATTTGTTTTTTTGATTTTGAAAGAAAAACAAACCAACGAGTACACCTTGAAATAGCTGGAATTGAAGGTCATCAAACTATCTTGAAAGGATAGTAGACTCTGTCTTTCTCAAATGAATATGAGAGAGTATACATTTTTAAGAAACCTTTGATGATGTTAAAACCATAAATTTTAACAGCACTTTTTAATACACTCTTTTTGATTGATTTAAATTCATATGAAGTCCATCAAATTTGTATGGGACTCACGTGATTTGGTGTAATTCGTGTGAATTTTATCCAATCAAACAAAGTGTGTTAAAAGTGTGTTGCTAGCATTCATCTTTTTTATAGATTTTATTGTCTTGTGACTTGAAGAAAACTTGAGATTTTTTTCTTATGTCATTGTAGATAATATCACAATTATTTTGACAACTTATAAGAGACAGTTAAAGATATACAATTGAATTTTATCCAATCAAATAAAGTGTGTTGAAAGTGTGTCTTGCTAGCATTCCTCTTTTTGATAGATTTTATTGTGTTGTGGCTTGAAGAAAACTTGAGATTTTTTTCTTATGTCATTGTTGATTTATTTTGACAACTTATAAGAAACAACTAAAGATATACAATATGATTACACAGAAAACCAAGCAATTTTTCTTAAAAAAAAAATTAGAACGATTTTGCATAAACGGTTTTTTTTTTTTTTAAGGAATTTTGCATAAACGGTTGTCTATTAAGATGTTCCAAAAAAGTTATCAAATTATTATTTCTTTATAAAAATGCTAAAATAGTTTAAATGGATGGGTAAAATTAGAATGAAATAATCCAACCTAAAAAGTGTATCCATTTATATAGTGTTTTAGATATAGCTTATTGATAAAAGAAAATTGCAAACACAATTATTAATCGAAACTAAGGGTCCGTTTGGATTAGCTTATTTTAGAGCTTATATAAAACAGCTTATGCAAATAAATAAGTTTTTATGTACTATTTATAAGTTTTTAAGGCAGTTTATGAAAAACTCGTTTATGAAGATACAATTTTCGTTAGTGAGAGTTTATAAATTAAAGTAAAAGCTTATTTATTTACATAAGCTATTTTTCATAAGCTCAAACCAAACGGGGCCTAAGTTTCTAAAGAAAAATAGCAAACCTAAAATCTGAATTCTCGAGAAAATTTTGGGTATCCCAGACAACTCAAACTTTGAGTTGTTCTAAACATTTATATATTTATAGATTTATATTTTTGTTTACACCCAATTGTAAAGTGTATCCAATTATATAAATTTAAAATGCAACTTTTTTTATTAGTTTATAAAATATCCTATATCTCTGTAAATATCTACACATAAATTAATCGGATACATGTAAAAAATAATGACACCTAATGTATGTAACTTAATCTTTTTTATATTCCAGACGTCTCAATTATAGAACATATAATTAAAAATAGGAAAATCGAACAAAACCCATTTTGATGGCCTCTGTCTTTCACTAACTAACCCTAATTACGCAAGTGCCTCTGCCTGCATAGAGACAATGTAGCTACTTCCGCACACGCACGCCCTGTTTCTTTGGTTGAATTTAAGTTCTAGGGTTTTTATTTGATAGAAGTGATTTTATGTTTTTGTTTTTACACCCAATGGAAATGCCCACCTCTCTCCTCTCTGGCTTGTTTGCAATAACAATCTTCAGCATCGGCTAATCACTTGTTTTTGAAATATAATTTTTTCAACAGCAGTTGACGACATATTCAGCATTGGATTAGTTTCTCTTCGGTTGATCCTTCAAGTATTTCAGATCATTTTATACAGTTTGGCTTTTTAACAAGCAGTTCAAATACGACGATTCATTTAATCTATGTTATTTGGTTTCCATGTGTTTGGTAAATTGGAAAGAGATGGTTAATAGAATATTTAGCCAAAATATGTTAATTTAACTTTCGGTTAGCATGGTCTGTAGCTTAGCCCTCCTACTCTGTTCGTAAGACTATCGTGTTTCTCTTTGGTATATTTGTCATATGAGGAAAACTTTTTATTGTTAATATAATTCATTTTGCCTTTCCCTAAAAAAAATCATTTTGTCTTGTTTAAGAAAATATAAATGTGAAATTTATTTAAAAAAATATTTTAATATAAATCTAAAATATATATAAAATAATTTGAAAATGAATGTAAAATATATTTTAAAGTATTGTATTTTTCCAGCGTTGGTTGGGTTATATACATAATATTAATGATTATGTTTTATGTATAATATTTATTAAAAGTTGATATAACTCTAGAGTTATAAAAGAAAAAAATTATTCATACTAGCGATTGAAAATTATAAAACAATGTTTTTATGAAATTTTAATTTTGATTAAAAGTAAAAATATGATTGTTTTTTACTTTTAAATTATAACAAATCAAACTAATCATGATTGTCAATTTCAATGAAACCAACAATATAACAAAAATATATAATCTAAATTCTTATTTTTTTTTAACGACACCAACAACAATCTTTATTATAGAAAAAACTGTTGTTTAAGGATATAATTGGGATAATGTAAAAATAAATATATATACATTCATCTAGTTTTTTACACTTTTAAATGATAAAGGAAAAAACTGAACATGTGTGTTTGTTACATTTTTATTTTAATATTTAAATTTATTCTTATTTATTTGTTACATGTGTTATTTGTATTGAAAATTAAGAGTATTTTTATAAAGAAAAATTCAACCCAAAAATGCTAAAAGGGTAGTTTTCTTTATATATAGTATAGATTAGTGTTTGTGTTATATGTATAATATTTATTGGAAAGCCATATAATTCAAAATTAATAAAAGAAAAAAGATTACTCGTACTATAACAGGTAATTATTTGGTGGTGATATACTTAACCCGTAATTTATTAAATAAAGTATTAATATCTACATAGAATATGGATCTAAATAGACACACGCAAATGGACGGTGTAATTAGACCCCTTGAATTAGTTAATCATTGAGTCGGATACCGAGTTTTAAAAAACTACTTAAAATATAAAATAAATATATGCTAATTAGTTAAGTTGAAAAAAAATATCAAAAATGTGTATTTAAAATGAAAATAATGAGCACATGTAGGCAAACAAAATTATTTCCTTATATCTTTTAAAAAAAAAAATTCCTTATAAATATATAAAATTGATTAAAAAAAAGTGAATTATCTTTTAAATTTGACAAAATCTATGCCAAATGAAACATAATTTAAAATAATTGTTAATGAAGGAGAAAACTAAGAAACAAAAAATAGTTTGAAATTCCTTAAAAAAAATAGTTTGAAATAAAGGCAAAACTCATGTGAATTTCTTCATGTTTTTCATATGATTCTTAGGTAAAAATATATTTTTCATGAGTAGTTTATTTAGGAACCATATGAAAATTTTCTAAGAAAATGCATCTAAGTTTTTTGCTATAATTAAAATAAGGATAAAATTTAGGTGTATTTTCTTAAATGCTATTTGTGTGGTATTTCACATAAAATACTCACAGCCACCTATGATTTCTCAAATCTACATTTTTTTTCAAAGTTTGTTATAACAACAAAAAATGGATTTTAATTATGTAAAGAACCAGACGAAAAGCATGTAAAGAAAATGCACCTAAATTTTGTCCTTAAAACAAATGATTTTTTTTTAATGACAAATATTAGTAATTAGTTGTTTAAAAAGAGTGCATAGTATAAGTAAAAAGATCCAATTAATAGAATAGTAATAATAGACTTATGAAGGGAAAACATAATAGTAACAATAATTCTTGTAAAAAAAATGTAACAATAATCAAGGATGCCAAAAAATCACAGATAAAATCCACCTTTGACACAAACTGGATTGCTTAACAAGTACTCACAAATATTAATGGACACTCGGGTAAAAATAGTGGTAACTCTATACACAATGATAACTCAGACGTGCAATTTGTGTAGAGATATTTAGACTATATAAATAAATTGGATTTTTAATTAAAAAAAATTGTTATGGTGTTAGTATAGTACATGTCCATAATAAAAAATATAAATGAAATAATATTTAAAAAATATAAAATTAAACTTATTGAATCAAATTATTTTGTAGTTAAAATTTAAATCTAAATATGTTGCTAAAAGATAAAAAAATGATAAACAATTAAATCTCATTTAAAAATTAGAACATAAAAGATATTAATTTGAATTTGCAAGTGACTAAAATTCGATGCATTTCATAGAGATATTGTCGATAGATAAAAAAGACCAAATTTTGCAAAAATAAAAAGTTGCAGAAATTAACATATGAGAGGTCAAGTGCATAAAAAAAACACAATGTAATTTTTAAGTTAGTTGAAAAAGATTGGTTATATATAAAATTAGAAATTAGAAAAAAAAATTTGGTTATATATAATCAAAATTTACTTGTGTATACGTTTCCATGAGTATAGCTCTTAATAGAGACAATACATTATATGCAGTGTTCAGGGTTCTAACCCCATTCACCCCACCTATTTTATCTTAAAATTTGAATTCTACTCACAGGAGTCAACGAGATCAACGTTGGGGATCTTCACCTGACCACAACAGAACTGAACACAGGTTATAAGATAAGGTAAGAATAACGGACGTGGCAAAGTACAATATTATACTCCCTCCGTCCCGAATTAACTGAGCCAAAAGTTCATTTCACACGTATTAAATAGTTTTAGGTGCACTTGTTAAGTATTGATGCATTTTCCACTATCATAAATGTAAAGTGGAATTTATTGAATTGGAAACGATGAAAGTAATATTAATTAGAGTTATAAAGTAATTAATATTGTATTGAAAAGTGAAATGACTCAGTTATTTTGAAATACTTTTTTTGCAAATGGCCAGTTACTATGGGACGGAGGGAGTAATTCATAGTCCTCTCTCGACTCGAGTAAAGTAAGCACCCACCACCATTCATTCAACTTTTTTTCTCTCTTCACGGATCCGATAAATTAAGTAAACAAAAAATTGGATTCCTTTATTTTATGCTGATAAATTGACAGTAGCCAAGTAGTTCTATCAGCAATGTTATTATAGTAATAACCTGCTTCATCGTTATATATAGTCGCAAGTAATCTTAATGCACATAATTTTACGATAGGTCTGTCAAAAATATTTTGTTTATTGTATGTTCAAGATCAATAACAGGTAAAACATAAAAATCGTCAAGGAGTCCAATTAGCTGACAAACAGCTCATAGTAGACACGAGTGAACTTTTATAGTAATGTAAGAGAAACACGAATATAAAGGTGCACAGTTGAATGTTATAATCAACACCATTGCTTGTTACACTGAACAATTCACAATTCAACATGACACGGGTTTAATAGTTACTACAATCATGCATCTTTAAAACAAGCTTACGGAAGCAAAAAGACCTAGCTTGCCTCAGAATCTTCTTTAAAATATAGGAATTATGTGCCTTGTGCAACAGCTGAAGAGTTAATCATAGAGATATCTGAGCAGCATTGTTCATTCTGGATCAGGTGAACCGCCAGGGACCAACTGCATTGCACACCACATACTGTCAGTACCGCTATGACACTAGGAAAAACTAAATTATATGTGAGAAGATTACTGTCAACATTTTGCAAAGTTGCCAGGTCAAATGATTTATTAATAATCCATAGAATTTAGGTAAATAGAAAACAATTGAGAATTTGAAACTTACAATGGCAATGTTGTTTCCATTGAGTAAAATCTGATCAAGCTTAGTTATCCTTCTCCCCTCAGCAGTGATCTCGCTGTTGTATGAATAATAAAGCAATAAACTAAATCAATTTGTGAGGCATCACCATATGTGTGTGTGCACATGAACATCCAAATCAAGGAGAATGAACAACTAACATAAAACATAAAGACACAAAAGCCATTATAAAAGTAAGAAAGTATTCAGTAAGTACATCAAATAACCAGAAATATCCACTGAGAAAGATGCTCTAAAAGAACATGTATGCAATGATGTCTGAAACCCCTTATTCCTTGGCACACACATGTACAGGGTTAGGGGGATAGATATAAATAGTCTATCTATTAACTTAGTACATGAAAGAGGCATTATGGCATTATTCCATGATAAACTAAACATAAACTCTTAACCTAGACTTAATAACACGTGTCCCTGAAAAGTTGACAATGTCGGAGCTCATAATACTCTACAGGGCATTACTTAGAGAGGGCCCTTAGCTATATAGCTCAAAGAAACATAGAAATTGGAGACTCCTTTAGCATGCATAGGGAGTTCCTACAGATCTCACTCAAGGGGTAGATGGGTTGCATTAACTAAGACCTGCATGTAGTTTACTTTGGGGCATGACCTTTTAAATCTTAACTAGCTAACATTTGTAGTAAAGAGCTAACTGAAAGTTACAGGATGTTGGCTAGTCTTCGGGCTATGAAGGTAATTTTTCCTTTATGCATTGAGGATAAGTCATTCGGGTTTTGTGGAGTTATCAACATGGGTGCTTTCATATTTGCAGAGGATAGCAGTAAGAGATTTGAGATGAATGAGAGGCTTTCTCATTTGGTTATTGGGAAATGAAAGTAAATGTATGGAAGACTCCTCTTGCACCGATTCTAGATGAACCCTTGCTAATAACAATCAAGTGAAGTCAAGGATAATGGTAGCTCTTCATAACAATTCAACGATATTGACCACAAGGTTATGATTTGGTCGTCCATGGTTAATGGTTGTTCGTAGCACACAAACATTCAAATTAAGATAGGAGTTCATACAAATCAGTAGTCAAGTGACCCTTCACTTTCTTAAATCTTAACTAAACCTGCCCAAACAACTTGAATTTCAAACCAATATTTTTTTGTGCCAACAATTCCAAAAACACCCATTTACCAGTGACCAATTACCTCCTTTCATAATCGTTGGGGGAGGGGGGATATAATTAACTTTTTGAACATCATGCCAGTTCAAATTAAATGTAAACATTCATATAAGTTGGGGAAACAGCTGTAAATTATTAAAACTGATGTATTATAACAATTCCAGTTAGAAATGTATTTTAAAAATTTGAGGGACTCCCTTGAGTAATAAACACGTAAAGCTGGTCCTATTCTACCTTCCTACTCATCAAACATGTTCTTTACAGAAAAACAATCAGATATGCACAATAGGAATGTAAAAAAAAAAAAAAAAAAAAAAAAAAAAAACAGAACATCAGTAAGTTCTATGGATAAAAGCATAAAATGTGGTAGTGCAAGTCTTACTATTCAGTAACATCTTCAAGGACCATGTTAACATAAACATCAAAGCCTCTAAGGGTACCAACAAGCTCCTTGTCGCCTTTCATTATCACCCATATTTTTGAACCTATACAGCGGTCAATCAGCTCTGCATATTTTCAGCACAAAACAATGTCATCTTAAACGGAGTTCAAGCAATATTGGATTAACTAGAAAAATGATTGGAGATGGTGAAATCAAACCTGATGGAAGAAGCTGTGATGGATTATTAGCCATGAGGATGAATTGGTAATTTCACCGAAAACCTGTGAAGGGTACAGAAAAAAATGAAATAGATGAGAACGTTTATAAATGTTTATGAAAAAGGTTATTAGCTTTGCTTTTAAAAAATTCAACAAACTTAAGTTCAAACAATGAAAGCAAGATGAAAAGAAATTTTAGAGCTTGCCCAAGTTCTAAATGCTAGTGAAAATAACAAAGCAAAACCAACCATATATAAAAACATTCACAAGTTCCCAATGAAATTCAATTGATATTTGAAATTAAAGAAAAAAGTAAAGTAACCTAAGCAGGAATTAGTGGTGACAGAGCTTGAAGAACTGAGCAACAAATCCGATGATTGAAAACACCCAAGAAATAAAGTGAGAAGTATGCCCTGGTAGTACTTCATTGTACGATAATTACTATGAAGTAATTAATATGCCCTCCGTCCCATTTTGTATGATGTTTAAACAAAACCAATTTGTCTCAAGTTAGTTGTAATTTTACATATTCAAAGAAACGTTACAAAATAGTTTCCACTTATACCCTTATTCATTTTCATCGTGCTTTTTGATCAATAAATGATAGAATCTCATTTAAGAGGAGATATCAAGGACATAATTGTACATTACACGACACATTTTATAAAATCTACACTATTAAAACTTTTCTTAAGGAGTTGTTTACAACCTTAGTATGGAACAGAGAGAGTACATACAAAGTAGTTTGCCCTCATTTACTCTTCAATTGTAAATAGGGCTGGAAATGAGTCGAGTCGAACCGAACCTGTCTGAGCTCGACTCGACTCGATTAGAATTTGTTCGGCTCGAAACTCGATTCGAATTTAAAACGAACCTTTTTTCAAGCTCGAGTTCGGCTCGTTTAAAGTTCACGAGCAACTCGGTTCGACTCGTTAGGTTCAGTTAAAGACACTAACTTAATTGCTATGGTCCAAAAACAAGAACTTGCAGTCCAAAAAAACAAACTGCATTTTGCCAAGGGATGTTATGTGATACACATAAGACAACACACCCATGCTAGTGAATAGCATTCACTTTTTGTTGCATTCAGCTCAAGCGCTTCACAATAAATTTATAACCAATTTTGCTCTCCTTGCTTGCTAAACAGCCGAGGTGGAACATTAGTAGCTAGTTATTATAGGTATATATATTTACAAACCTGATAGTACATAGACTACACTATCTTCTTTTCTTTTTACTTTTTCTCTATCTTTTTTAATGATTTTCTCATTACTTTTGCTCTATCCTTTTTTAATGATTTTGTAGGAATGTGGTTTTTTTAAAATAAACATTAAATATAGGGGTTGTACAAAAACGTATTTCATATGTGAGTAGAAATTCTTCATCAATCGTCAAAGTGAAGTATGGCTCATTTTATCTACGAACACATATATATAATTGATTCAACTCATGAACCAAACGAGTCGAACTATATATAGTTCAAGTTCACTCATTTAATTAAAGAACTTAATTTTCAGCTCATGTTCGGCTCATTTGGTTCATGAACCAAGTTCAACGAGTTAATTGTCGAACCGAGTTTTGAACTATATTCGAGTTGGCTCGGTTCATTGCCAGCCCTAATTGTAAAACTATCTTATGGTTATACACTATACAATACTACTGCATGAATATGATAAACAATTACCGAGTATATGCTAAACTAAACAATTTACCCTCACAAATCAATAATGGACATTCTTGACTTAGATGGCTTTGCTATTTGTGTTAGCATTAGAGCTTATCTGGATTGACTTATTTGAGCTTATCGCATAAACACTTACGAGCCTATTTGGGTCATAAGCCCCTTTCAGCTTATTTACATAACCTAACCAAGATAGCATGTGAAAACAACCCAATTTAACTTTATCTTTATCTTTTGTTATAGGAATTGCTTGTACATACATACTTATGTTATAAGCTGCAAATTAAGCTGTTTATCCAAGAAGGAACTTAATTTAGGGATGGGGAATATCCCTGCACATCTTTTCAATCTGTTTATACCTATCTTCGTTCAAGCTAATGAATGAGTTTGATTACCCTAAAAAATGCAAATTCTTCCAAAATCCTATTAATCATTGCACCCCATCCAAAAAGATGAGGACTTTTCTGGTTGGTGCAGCAGAAAGATTGATTAATCGATTGCAAACGCATGGTATGAAGTCCAAATTAATCAAATTAAATAATCCCACTGAACCCTAATTAACTACTGGCGCACTCGGAGTGGATCTCGGCTATCACCGTCGTAAATCGCGCGGTAGAGAAGAGGGGAAATAGAATGCTTAGAATAAGTTGAAAAGGAAAAAACCTGGAAAGGGAGCTGCTTGTTTCCGGCGACCAACTCCGGATGCGTTTTCCGGCGAGTGAATGGAGCTGCTTGTTTAGGGTTTTAATGACTTTTGTTTCTGCAATGCAAAAGGTTTTAATTGTTACATTTTTTTTGTTTATCCAATATTCAATTTTTATAGTCGTTTTTCTTTTTAGTCTTTTAGTTATTTCTTATTTATTTAATCTTTTTTTTATGTAATCAAAATAATTAAGTTTAATCCTAACTTTAAATCTAAATATAATTTGTTGCAATCCTAATTATTACGAAGATACCAAACACTCCAAAAAAATTGCACATCCATTAAAAAACTATAAATGTTTTCCTCCATCTCACACCGAATTGTACATTGAATATAATTAGACAAAATATCTTATTGTCGCAATAAGTTATCCTTTATAACTTATTCCTCTAAAGGTTGTGGTCTTTGTTTGGTGTCTGTTTCAGAATAGATTGTCAACCAATGATACTTGCTTCGTCGTAACGTTATAGATAATAATTCTTGTTTGTGTGTGTTTCTGGATGCGGTTCTCTGAAAACTACTAATCATTTATTTTTGCATTGCTCTTTTTTTGGATCGGAGTGGAACTGTATACTTCATTGGGTTGGCCCTTCCATGGTCGCTCCGTTTGATGTCTCGGATCATTATTCTCAGTTCTTTTTTTGCAGCAGTGGCTCTCAGGTGCGGAACACTTTTTTAAACGTCATTTGGCTTGCTACAGTTTGGGAAATATGAAAAGAAAGAAATAACAGAATTTTCAAAGACAAAGATTGCTCGATAATGCGTATAGTGGACAAAATAAAGTTTCTTTCCTTTTCGTGGTTAAAGGAGAAATTTGTTCTTTTCTCTTTTAATTACCATGGTTGGTGGCTTAGTCCCCTCGCTATGTTGGGCTACAGTTACTTGTTATTACTTTCGTTGAAAGACTATAAATGTTTTTCTCCATCCCACACCGAATTGTACATTGAATATAACTAGACAAAATATTTCATCGTCGCAATAAGTTATCCTTTATAAATATTTGATTATGAAGCAACTGTCAATCAAACAGAGACACTTTTAAAATATCAACTTTGTTCAGGTAATGTCACAAGAACTCATAACTAACAATATGCTCCGTTTTTCTTTTACAAAAAACTACATGCTCCATTTTTGTCAACATCTGATAAACACCGTTAACTGTGTACTTTTTACCATCATCAATATATCAATCTCATTTAGGGGCCTACATTCCAACCATAGATCCAATTAAAAAATGACTTTGCCCTATTGTTCACCATCCACACGAGATTATCATCGAACCAACAATCCACTCTCTATTGTTTTTTTTTTTGAGGGAATCCACTCTCTATTGGTGTTAGTTGAAAATAAATATGTTGAAGAAGTCGCACGTCGCTTCGAATTGTAAAAAAAGAGGTAGAGCAACATTATGTTTGTCCTTCATCCTATGTAATCCAATTAATTTTTCTAATTTCCTCAACCCCCCAATGCCACCTCGAATGTTTAACAGTGGGATTGAAAAAAAAAACAAGAAATCTATAATAGGGGGACCAAAATTTCGATTAAGTTAAAATAGTAAGATCAAAATTGCATTTAAACCTAAAAAAAAGTGTGAAACAAACTAAAAAACCAAGAGCAACAATTATATATATATTTTTTGTTCCTCGAGTCATCTAAAGTTGTATTAAAAAAAACTACACCCATCACAGGGAAAAAAAATACACCCAAAGATCAAGAATTCACTTTAAACAAATTTTGATGTACTCAACTTTGCCTAAATATACCTCCTGCTTAGCGAATACGTAAAAATCTGAGTACCTAGGGACATAAGGGGCTCTAGTCCATAGCGAGGAACCCATGGATTTTGAATACTGAGAACATGTATATTAATTTGTAGCATTACACGCACACGCACATACACAATATGTGTGTAGTTGTGTGCGCGCATGCTCCGGTGTGTGCATTATGTAATAAGTGATGTTGTAATTAGTCCCACCACTTCTAAAATGACACTCAATATCAATTTGGTATTGTATCTTGTAGGTGGATTTTCATATATGGAAGAGAAATTTCAACTATGAATAGAGTATATTTCACTTTTCCAAGGGAAAAGGCTGAAAACTCCGTGTACAAATACGTATTAACTTAGGAAAAAAAAATCAAAGAGATCAAAAGTAGTAGCATTGAGAACCGGGGTAGAAGACTTGGATTTGGTTTTACTTAGGTATACTGAAAAATGATTGATGGGAGATTGATATTCCATTCAAGAATAAAAGGTGTCTCCTCTCTTGAGATCCATAAATTGTTCCTTGATAGTTATAGATGTCAGAGGAGTCGTCAATGAATTGTTGAAATGGACGAGGATTCTGCGAAATGTGTATCAACCACAACCATAAAAGAGTTTTTGGGTAGGCCAAATCTGACAACAGATGGATGGGTTTGTGAAGGTGTATCTGGAGTGATGAAAAAGGAGAAACCTTCTCCATAATAGCTATTGTTTCTTGATGATATTGAAAATGAAAAGTAGGTGGTAAAGAAGAATGGTCTAGGATTAAATATGTTTTTAGTCTCAATAAATATGCCAACTTTTTGTTTTAGTCCCTCTAAAAAATTTCTTTAACTTTTAGTTTTTAAAAAAGTTTCCATCTTCACTTATGTTTCTTCCTTTAAAGTAAACTTATATGTAGAATTCATATTTTTGAATAAAATTTTGCAGAAAAGTTCATAAAATTATAAGAATCTCTCCCAATTTTTTTTTTTTTTAACTAAACATGAATTTGATATAAATTTTTATATTTTTGACGTTAAAAATTTATATTTAATTTGTGTTTTGTTAAAAAATTCTAATTTTTTTTGGAAAATTTGTTTACAAAATATTCTACACATTTTCATTAAAAAAAGGCTTAATTGCACTTTTGGCCCCCTATGTTTCAAGAAGTTGCGATTTTGGCCACCTAACTAATTAAAATACAAAACAGCCCCCTATGTATTGGATTTTTGGCAGTTTTGACCCCCTAAACCAATTTTGACTCGATTAACACTGCCGTGACACTTCAAAGCAATGCACACGTGGCGGCTATGAAGTGCCACGTCAGCGTTGAAATAAATTAGAATGATCTTATAAAATTCAAATTTCTTCTATCTATTTATCGTAACAAAAAAAAAAATCCTTATATCTAATTAGAATGATTTCCTCAAATCCAAATTACTTTCACTTTCCTTCATATATATTGTTGTTACATTACATAAGGCTATAAACTACTATCAATTAGACTCTTATAGCATTATGGACCATCATTTTACCGTTGATATACACCTCAAATATGGTAACCTCCGGTTGAAAAAATATATGTGAGACTAAAATTATCTTTAGATTAATTTAAAGTCTCAGTATTATCCTTATAACAACTTTTTCTCGTAACAACTTTTATTACTACTTGTAACAACCCTATTACTAATCCATTATTCCATCGTCTACATCGTATTGTTATCAATTACATCGTTATTGTTTCGTTACTTTATTATCCTTATTTAATTAAGTTTAAGGGTAAAACAGTAAAATAATTTTAAAATATCTCTCATCCCTTTGCGAACCAAACACATTTTTAATTAAAATATCTCTTCTCTCCTCCGTTAAACCCTTAGTGTAATCAGTATATTGAAAATTAAAAAGTTTGACATTTTTAAAAAAAAAATTACTTAATTTAGAATGTTTGAAGAGTGTCCAGACACCAGTTAAGAAGACCTTTATTTATTTTAATTTTTTTTTACAAACACAAGACCCTTATTTATTTCAACCCAAAATTTATACTTTTGATTAACTTCCTTGTGCACTAACAAGTGAGCAAGACCTTATAAGGTAAGGCTAAATACTCTGAGCTCTCAAGCGATTGAGGCCAACTCGTTCTCCTCCATGTTCTCAATTCGAGGAATGTTTTAAAAAATGAGGTCTGAATTTCTTAACCAAAAACTTGCACAAATAAAATATTTGTTCAACCAATCAACAAAAATGAAAATTGTTCAACCGATGACTTAAACATTTGAATTTTTGGGTTATTATATTGTCAATCACCTTGATTCAATATGCTTTTAACTTTGAAACTTAACAATTCCAGTCATGTTAACAAAGATTTGTGTACCCAAGTTTAGAGAAGCTTAATAACATTATTAACTATAACAGATATGGTACACAAGAAGACTCGGAAGAAATGTGGGCATCAATTCAGCTTTTGAGTTCTGCATCATTATAGTGCTTTAACTGCAATGAATTATTCTTTTCGATGTTCATATAAGTTGGGTAAACTTTTATGCATTTTCTTTTTGTGATTCCTATTTTGTTCTGTAGAAGGCCGAATGTATTGAGAAAAACTTATATAGACTATAGGTTATAGGTAAGACTTGAAATAAATTTCTAAAAAATGATACTTTTTATTATACAAGCAGATTTTATAAAGTTGAAATATACCCTAAAAAAACCTAGAATGGTACTAGAGGAAAGTGAATTAAACCCACAATAAAAACCTAATACAAAAGGATGCCATTACTCTTTACTATTTAGTGTTTTATGCTTTCATAGGTAGATTAATAATTATAACAGATTGAACAAAATGATTCGCATATCAACTTAGATTGAACATGAGTAATCACTTAGCTATGGTCTTCAACTCCATCCATTTGTCACAGATCCACATCATAATATTCAAATATCCAATAATAATAGGCAAGACAAACAATTATTTGTCTAAGCATGACTGCTGGCAACTACTTTTGAGACACCTTTGATATAATTGGTCCTCAAATACATATCAATTATCTTTTTCTTTTTTAATTATATTCCCTCACACTATGTAAAGAGATATAGAAATATCACAAAAGCCACTTCATCCAGTAAGAAGGTGCCATCTTAGATTTGGTTGGATAAGGCATGTATGCTAAATGAACTGTAAAATGAGAAACATGGTAAAAATACCAAGTACGGCGAAAAAACATGGACCATTATTACCTTGGCTCATTTCCTAAATTCAAGATAGATAAAAATTTAAGGCACACTGCAGTGCTTACTGATTTTAATTGAAAATCAAATGAAACATCTGCTGTTTTTCAAACCAAATTATCCTTATGTATTGCTTTGTAACTTAAAAAATCGTGAGGGCGTGAACTGTTTCATTTTTCTGAAAATAATGGCCTAAAAAACACTGGCATGTATGACTCAAACTTTGTGTTACAAACAATTACAATTAACCATATAGTGTTATATTTCAATAGATTCCTCATGAATTAAAATTGACCCGTGTAACCATCAACCCTGACTTGGTTCTTTTCATAATTTGTCTACCTTTATCTTGTTTATTTTAATATACGTTGATCTAATATTGGTTGAAATATCAGAACATGCACCTGTCCATAACAGGTTTTTCAAATTGTGTGGTTCTCAAGCAACTATTTTCAACATGACAGCATGTGGACCCAAAAAAAATCTTACACTGCTGAGTCAGTTTAAAGCATAGCCTCATAAATTATGCCAATTTTATGAAATAACTAAATTTTAACTGATATATCTATAGGAATCCCATAGTTACACATGGAACACCAACATTGGTTACAAATCATATCATCATATGAAGAATCTAACCCATTATATTTGTGGATTTTAGAGAGGTGCCAAGTGTAACATCAAAATCCTCAACTTCCAATGAGATTGTAGCTTTGGATAACACAAGATAAGAGTACAACAACTTCATAACTAATATAAATACACACCCATATTCACCTTAGAAAATCACCATTCATACGAGTACATTTATCAAAAGCACAAGAAGCATTTAAATTTCATTGCAAAAATGGCCGCATCATCCATGGCTCTCTCTTCACCAACCTTGGCTGGCAAGCCAGTCAAGCTAACCCCTTCAAGCCAAGAATTGGGAGCTGCAAGGTTCACCATGAGGAAGTCTGCTACCACCAAGAAAGTAGCCTCCTCAGGAAGCCCATGGTACGGCCCAGACCGTGTTAAGTACTTAGGCCCATTCTCTGGTGAGCCCCCGTCATACTTGACTGGAGAGTTCCCAGGTGACTACGGATGGGATACTGCTGGACTTTCTGCTGACCCAGAGACATTCGCAAAGAACCGTGAACTTGAAGTTATCCATAGCAGGTGGGCTATGTTGGGAGCATTGGGATGTGTTTTCCCAGAGCTTTTGTCTCGCAATGGTGTTAAATTCGGCGAGGCTGTATGGTTCAAGGCAGGATCCCAGATCTTTAGCGAGGGTGGACTTGACTACTTGGGTAACCCAAGTTTGGTCCATGCTCAGAGCATTCTTGCAATCTGGGCTACCCAAGTTATCTTGATGGGAGCCGTTGAAGGTTACCGTATTGCTGGTGGACCTCTTGGTGAAGTTGTTGACCCACTTTACCCAGGAGGCAGCTTTGACCCATTGGGCCTAGCTGACGACCCAGAGGCTTTCGCAGAGTTGAAGGTTAAGGAACTCAAGAATGGTAGATTAGCCATGTTCTCTATGTTCGGATTCTTTGTTCAGGCTATTGTCACCGGAAAGGGACCTTTGGAGAACCTTGCCGATCATCTTGCCGACCCAGTCAACAACAACGCATGGGCCTATGCCACCAACTTTGTTCCCGGAAAGTGAATGGTCATTATGTTTTTTGTTATGTATACTTTCTTGTAACGTTCTTCCTGCGGGAATGTGAATTATTATCATGTGTTGTATGCAACTCAATGTTAGTCTTTTTTTTTTATGTCAATCCCCAACTTTATGTTTCGTATAATATAATCCATGCAACCAAGATTGAACTAATCAAATCGCTTAAAAATATTGATATAATCAATTAATTACAATGTCCACTCATTTTTAGGGCACATGTGGATGTCATAAATAAACAAACATAAATAATACTTCTATAGACTAATCTAATGCACCAAATTAGTGCTACTACAACATATGTTACAACAAAATTGGACCATTATCAATGTCTTCGCATTCAAAATTCTTCTCATCGTTAAGACAGGTAAGAAATCACAATTTCAAACATATTTAAATGTTGTTCTTACAAATGTTTTTTAATGAATGGATTATTAAATTTGGTACTAGGTTGAAAAAAGGTTAAAATTAGAGAACACATCAACAACAAAAACAACAGAATCTGAACAAGTACAAGAAAGCAACGTTGTATCAACATTGAGTTCACCTTTGTTCCTCCAACAAAGTTGCAACCAAACATGTCCCACACAGGAAAACAGCGAACCTCCTCAACAATTCCTCACAGTTTCTCAAGGGTTCACACTCACCCATCAACACCCTTCTCAAATTACTACTCCTTCAGATGAAACTCAAGAAGAAGATGTTGATGAAATTGAAGGGTTAATGAACCTATTAGGAATGTCAGAGGAAGAAAGGGATGGTTTTGAGGGTGATGATGATGGTGGTGATTGTGATTCTTGTCACTGTGAAGGTGGATTTTATTCGAAGATTGTTGGTGTGGAGGGACCAAAGTGTAAGAAAGAGGTGTTGAGGTTGGATGGGTGGATTAAGCATTTTTTGAATGATGGGGTGGAGAAGAAAGAGCCTTTGAGATTGGCACATTTGCTTTTAGGGAAAGCTGCTTTTATTTTTGGGGGTGCTGATAGTGGTTTTGGAGATTTGGATTTCCCTTCAACTATTCAAGAATTTCTTTATACTGATCCTCCCAGTAATTGAAGCATTATAACTATTTTTTTAAATTTTTTTTTACCATTTAGATTTGTTGTTTTATTTTATGATATTCTACTTTGTAGCTGTTGTATGCAAATGCAATAAAATTGTGTCCATTTGATATGAACAGCTACATTCTGACTTGATTTAGTGCATGTTTGGATTTGCTTTTGGGAGAGTCTAAAGTGATTTTAAAGACATTACACATATGTTTGGTATCACTGTGGGTATGTCAAAATCACGGTTAGCCGCCGTGATTATTCAGAAGCTACACTTTATAGCTTTTGAAAATCACGATGGACCACCGCGATTCTAGCATTCTAACCACGATACCAAACATACACTACACTGATTTGGTAGGTTCTGAGATTCTCAATTACAATTGATTTTAACTTGAAGTTACAATTTGTAGTTTTTGCCTCTAAACGCGATTTTTACTCCCAAAATTATTGTTCAACTTACTTTCACATGTTTCCAAACATAAGTTATTTGACCTTAAACTAAATTCAGTTGTAAAAAAACATTCAGAACCAAACACACTTTTTAGTTGCACAATTAATCTTGATAGTTGCTGTGAAGACTGTAAAGATGTTTCAGAGAATAACTACTAACTACGATCCGGTGGCAATTATTTTTTGAACTTTTTATTTGGATTGTAAGAATGTTGGAGATAGAAACAAAGTTTTTAGCATGTGATAGCTCCTATTTTTCAATTTGGGGTATACATTTCGTTATTCGGTTCTTCGAACTTCTCGAGTGCTTACATAATATAACGTAACTTTTTTTTTGAAGGGAACATGAAAGTAACCAGATATTTTAATTCCAAATTCTCCAACTATACTGTATGATAGAGCAAACTCGATTGTATATATAGAAATATCTGCATTAAATCAAAGAGTGGCGAGAGGGAGTGAAAAATATATAATATGCAACAAGAGACAATCAATGCAGACTAAAAAATTAGGGAGTGACTATTATTACATGATTGTGTAGGAATACTGATTCCACATATTAATTGCATACTCAAAATTACCTGTTAATTTGTTGCATACATTACATCATAACTGGAAAACTAACATGTACACCACAAGGCTGTGTCATTGTTAAAGAAACTAGATATGAATTTACTAAGTGGCAAGCATTTCTTTTCCCTTCTTTCCAAAAAACAGCACTGATGATTGATTGATATTATGCTGTTATTATTTAATAACACAGTAATACTATCTTGCTGAGTTAAGCTTCACAAGTGCAGATAAAACTTCATTCATATTAGGACGACGTTCAGGATCAGAGAGGGTGCAGCACAATGAAAGCTTAAAGAGCTCTTCCAACACTTCTCCATGGTCTTTTGTGATCAATTCAGGGTCCACAATGCTGACAAGCTGTTCCGTTCCATTTGCAACGGCTTTTGCCACTACATCACGCAAACTGGTTGATTCTGAGAACCCTGTTGGCCTTCTTTTTGTTAGAAATTCCATTACTATGATGCCAAAGCTGAACACATCCACTTTCGTTGTTACTTTCCTCATGTAGGCAAACTCTGGAAATTACATAGAAAAATATTGTTCAATATGTTAAAATTATAAACTGGTATAAAAACAGATTGCACATAATTCATTGATCATAAAAGACTAGAAAAGGCTTATACCTGGTGCCAAATAGCCAATTGTGCCTTGCAAAGCTGCTGTTGAGGAAAGGGCACTACCATCCTGCAGATGAATGCCAAGTATTCGAGCTGTCCCAAAATCACTGACATGAGCTTCAAAATCTCTGTCTAAAAGGATGTTAGAAGGCTTTAGATCACAATGCACAATGGGAAAATCATAACCAGAGTGCAAGTAATCCAATCCACTAGCAATAGAAATGAAAACTCTGAGTCTTTCAGATAATGTCCACCTCGACTGATCAACTTCTCTGTCATGTATGATGCTATCCAAATTCCCATTCTCCATGTACTCTAGAACTAAAGCCTTTATTTTCTGACTTTCCCAAGCATATCCGTGTATCTTAACTAAATTCCTATGTCTCAGCTGGCACAAGGTGCTGGCTTCTCTCTTGAATATCTTGTCGGTATTTGCTGAGAATTGGTGCAAATTCAACCTTTTTATGGCTACAATCTGACCATCTTCAAATTGACCCTTGTAAACGGTGCTCAAACTACTAGACCCAATGATGTAGTCTGAGCTGAAACAACCGGTTGCATTTTCTAACTCCTTTGGACTGAATCTTTTAAGAGCCAATGCTGAACCGTTCACTGATTCATGATTCTCAGTATCAACACTCTTTATAGAATTACCGAACATGGTGCCTCGGTTGAAATATAAAATCAGAAGCACTACAAGTAGAAGTACAGCAAGAGATCCAAGAGCAGCAATGATAGCTATGCTCTTCTTGGATAGAGAATGATCGTTCTCTCTGCATGGACTTAGGAATTTTGCTCCACAAAGAGCCTGGTTTCCCATCATACTAGATTCATTGATATGTGAAAATATTCCAGTCAAAGGTACAGGACCTTCAAGTTGATTGAAAGAAAAGTTGAGCTGCACCAGGTTGGAAAGATTGGCAAATCCCTCAGGAATAGTTCCCTTCAAGTTATTCTGAGAAAGATCTAAGGAACTAAGATTCTTAATCTGAGACAAGCTTTCGGGTATTTCACCATCTAAATGATTTCTTGAAAGATTTAAGCTTTGAAGCAAGTCCATGCCACTAAAAACTTCAGCAGGAATAGGACCTGAAATATTGTTTCCTGAGAAATCAAGACTAAACATATTTCTGCACCCAGAAAGCGTAATTGGAAGGGAACCTGAAAGATTATTGTTTGAAACATCGATCGCTTGCACCATTTCCAACATCCCTAGTTCAGATGGAACACTTCCAACGAAGTGGTTGTAAGAAAGGTTAAGATACATCTGCATGTCTTTGAAGTGTGCAACGACGTCTCCTGGAATTGGTCCTGTGAGTTTGTTGTGAGAGAGATCCAACATTAACAGATGATCAAGCTTCCCCATGCTTTTCGGAATAGAGCCATTAAGTTTGTTTCCATGAAGATCTAAGTATGAAAGCATCTCAAGCTTCGAGATAGAATCTGGTATTTGTCCAACCAACTTGTTTTCATGCAGCAAAAGTATAGTCAATCCTTTTAGTTCAGAAAGTTTATCAGGTATTGTGCTTTCTAATGCATTGTCATAAAGAGAGAGTCCTTGAAGGAGAGAAAGTTTGGACAATTCTATTGGAATATGACCTGATAATCTATTTTCAGAAAGAGACAAAATGATGAGTTTATTCAAGTTACCAATCTCTGGTGGAATTGGTCCTATGAAAGCATTTTTATTCAGCTTCAAACGCATGAGATTAAACAGATTTTTGATACCGGATTTTATAGATCCACTGAAGTTGTTATCTGCCAAACCTAGAGTACTAAGGTTTGAGCAATTGAAAAGATCATCTGGTATTTCACCACTCATTTTGTTGGATGTAAAAGACAGGAAAGTAAGATTTGGCAACCTTGAAAAACCCTCAGGAATTTTTCCAGTTAAAGAATTAATAGATAAACTCACATTAACCAAACTAGTACAATTGGTAATGCTAGGAGGAACAGGTCCATGTAAAAAGTTGTCGTTCAAGACAAGAAACTTCAAATTTTGAAGCACACCTAAGTTGGAAGGAATTTCACCTGAAAGGAGATTCTGACTCATGGACAAAGATGTCAAGTTTTTCAAGTTTGTTATCGATGAAGGAATCGTCCCGGTAAACTTATTCAAATGCAGAGTTAACACTTTTAAGGAACTCAAGGATCCAATCTCAGAAGAAATTGTTCCCTCTAAGTTATTCTCTGATAATCCTAATCGTGTTAACGATTTCAACCTAAATATAGAATCTGGTATTGTTGAGTTCAATTTATTATCAAACAACCTCAAAGTTTCCAATTGAACTAAATTTCCCAGCTCATGAGGAATACTTCCAATGAACTTATTTTGATATAACTCAAGGTTAACAAGATTGCTACAATGAGCCAACTCAGAAGGAATTTTTCCACTCAACGAATTTTGAAACAATGAAAGATATTGTAAATTTGTTAGGTTTCCAATCTCTCTAGGTATGACACCTGATAACTTATTTTGACTAAAATCAAGAGACAACAAAGATCCTAATTGGCCTATAGAAACAGGTATAGATCCAACAAAACTATTACCAAATCCTCCAATCTGTATAGTGTTAACTAAATTCCCTATATTTGATGGAATAGTTCCAGTAAGGTTGTTGAAATTGAAAGCAATACCTAACAAAGAAGTTATGTTAAATATGCTATCAGGTAAGGTTCCATTGAGATAGTTATTACCTATATCCAAATACTGCAACATTTTAAGGTTACCTAACTCATGAGGGATTGAACCTGAGAGAGAATTAGCAGTAAGGTAAAGTGTTGTAAGTTGAGTGCAAAGACTAATTTGAGGTGGAATTTGACCAGTTAATAAATTTGAAGTTAAATCAATAAGTTGAAGTGTTGAAATGTTTCCAAGGAAAGGTGAAATCTCACCTTGGAGTTGAAGTTCAAAAAGTGAAATTGATATGACATGTTTTGAAGAATTGCTACATGCAATGCCTGACCAGTTGCAATGAGGGATTGTGTCAATCCAATTTGCAAGAGCTTTGTTTGGATCATTTGTTATGGATTTTTTGAATGCTTTCAATGCTTCAATTTCAACTTCAATGGTTGATGGTTCAACATGTGAAACAATAATGGATAGAATTGAAATGAGTATGACTAGAGTCAAACTAAGGTTTTGAGATGGCATGACTTGGAATTGGATTGGTCAATTGAATTTGAAGTTTGATGACTTAATATCAAAGTTGTAGTGAATGAAGGCTTTATATATGATTTTGTTTATGCATCCGCTATTTTATTTTTCTTTGTAGATAGTAATAGTATGACCCGTGGTTATAGAGTGTGTTCACATTACATTGCATTGTGATAAAAGATAAATCATTAGATGACAAAAAATGAATAATATCTTTGATTTGACTTAATTAGTTGAGTACTTAAGTTAAGGTTATTGCTGTATAAGTAACCAAACTTGGTGCATCTTCTACTGATTGAGACACTATAAGATGCGCCAAATATTTATATGTATACCCATAGAAACAAAGGTTTCAGACTGGAGAGAGGGGGGAAGTACCAATGCTAGGGGGGAATAGAAACTAATAGCATAAACCAATTATAGTTTTGGTATTGTCAAAATAAAGATTTAAAATTTAGTAATTCAAAAATAAATAAATAAATTTAATTTAGATTAGCTTCTAACAGGGTGGTTTTTCAATTCAAAATAAATTTATAATTTTTTGGTTGTCAAAAGTTATGGAGTGCATAAGCATGTTTGGAGAAGTTGGATGAAAGAGCTTCTACGAAAAACAAAATCCCTTAAACTTTAATTTTTAACTAAATTCCTTCAATTTTAATTTTTATCGAAGTTTTTAAATTTAATGAAATCTTCATTAAACTTAAAGGATTTTGTAATATGTGGGATTGGAGCTTGAGAAGATAAAAAACCATGATTATTTTTTTCATTTTCAGTGAAATTTCATATATACTTTGATGATCCTTTATGAAATTGTGAATATATCATAACATTTGAGTTTAATTAAATAGAAAATAATTCGAGAGAATAATAGTAACAAATTGAAAATTTAAGGATTTTTAATTTAAATGCTCATAAAACTATTGGGCGGTAAATTTGACAAAAACAAAGTAACATTGTAATTTTCTTGGAGCTTCAAAATGTAGTTTTTGAAAAAATCACATATAGTTTATTATAATTGTCAATTTCAATGTGAATCAAAACATACATTAATAGATGATAAAAGTATATTATGGTTGCTACACTTCATCTTAGTCAACATGGGGTGTGATCACAACCTCCACTTGGTTATTTATCTCCTACTTCTTTGAATCACACGTTAGATTCTTTTTGTGCTTTGGCCCCATTGTTTATAAGAATACAATTAAGCCCTACAAATTGATTCAAAACAATTCATAATTATCTAGAAGAAGTCTTCCTAATATACTAGTTGTACGAATTCAATGATTTTTCTTTGAACCAATTAATTCTTGATTCTAGTCTACGATTGTTGAATTTTTGAAATGTTTAACATAAACTAATTTTACATTAGCAAGTAAGAATCTAAAAATACTGTAATCTATGTGTTGATGACTTTGTCAAATCAAGGAATGCATAATTAGTAATGCATATGGTGTGTGAATGTAAAGTTCTAACGCGGTCTGCGGAAAGCTATCCGTGAAGAAAACAAGTGGCCAACTAGTAATAAAGTCATAATATCATGCAACTAGCATAACATAACACCAAAATGATCTTCCATTTGAAGCTTAGATTTGGAAATTGGACTGTGACGTGTGAGTGAGTCCACAGCCAGAGTATGGATAGTGTATAAATGAGTACCCATACTTCCTAACAGTGACATAGTTGGGTCAGGAAAATTCGTGGAAATGGAAGAGTGCTGTTATTATTTTTTTCCACATGTTTATTCTATCCGAGATAATCTATTTGAGACAATACGTGTGAGATCTCTTTCAATCAGATTTGAATTCATTCCGTTAGACCCGACTTTCTCTATCAAAGATAGTGCAATATTATTTGGGTTAAATGTTAAGTATCAATAACAATTAAGAAAGAGCTGTCAAACGCACAATGTTCAACTATAAGTAATAAGTAAGATATACAGAATGAATGATTAATGTTGAAATTAGCAATATAAGTTTATAATTTGTTTCATGAATGTGGCTTTCCTTAGGTGACAACAAAATTATATCTCAAGGAGCTGCAAAAGAGACAAGAGGAGAAGTTGATGAAGGTATATAGGCACATAATAATGAAGATATATATGATACTAATTATGAAAATGAGAGCAATATTTTAGAGAGACTGATTATTAATTAATTAAATATGGAACAGATGATTGAAGATGACGAGAAACGTTTGATAAGGAAGGAAATGGTTCTAAGAGCTCAATTAATGCCTTATTTTTACAAGCCATTCTCCCCACAAAGGTAAATAATAATGGATGAATTTCTTTCAAAAAAAGAAACAATGGATGGATTGTATAGACATTTTTTAAGTAGCGATAGCCTGTAGGAGGAGTCCCAAGCTGACAACTCGGCCGGGGAGCTGAAAAATGTTGAAATGCATTGTAAGTGTAAAACCAGGGGTGGGCATGGTTCGGTTAACCATATTAACCGAACCAAACCAAAGTGTTGAAATGGTTCAGAATAACTGAACCGAACCGTTTAAGATTTGGAACGAATCGAACTGAACCAAAATTATGGTCTGGTTAACCATTTCGTAACTTACTAACCGAACTGCACCGAACCAAAATTTATATTTTGAATTTTTTAATCCTTTTGCAAATTTAATTGTTTTTTTGTCATTTTTTAATGTAATTGCAGGAAACTTTCCTTTCATTAGAATGATTAATACGGTTCAAGTGCATAAAACGGTTCACGGT